>ENA-OSET01000322-OSET01000322.1-sediment-metagenome-genome-assembly--contig:-NODE-322-length-54842-cov-9.868401_pt1 | contig 54842 bp, 71 predicted proteins | sample MGYA00237882_ERZ534229 | MGnify/ENA primary metagenome ERZ534229 (study PRJEB26408, sample SAMN06266212) | sediment metagenome | isolation source: Hudson Canyon methane seep mesocosm | place: USA:Hudson...
GGCGTCCTACGTGTCGCAATTAGAGGCAGAGAGCAGGGACGCGGATCAATCAGGAACGCGAGTTCGTGCGCTTGAACTGCTGATTAAGGTTGTCGGCGGCTTTGCTCCCGAAAAACAGGAGGTTACCTCCTATCACGGCTCTTTTTTGGCTGATTTAGACCTAGATGAGGCTGACTTGGACGAACTCTTAGTTGAAACCTCTAAGGAAATCAAGGACTTACACTAGGTAACCTCAACCCTAGTAAGGTTGTGTTATCCAGTCCACTCCACACGCGCATGTAATAGAAGGTAGGGAGGGGGGGGGTAGAGGTCTGGAGGTAGCGCCGTTCGTGAGCATGGTTCCATGTGAGGACTACAAGGAAATCTGAGGCATTTTTGGCAACCCCTTTTTTGGGGGTACGGTGAATATGAGAGTACCTAGAAAATGAAAACATTATTGATGAGATATGAAACGGCTCTGCATTACCTTGATATGGATGAGGAGCAATTTGACAACTACGTTGCTCCTAACGTCACGACACTCAGATTTGAAGACGAATTTTTTTATCTTACTGACCAGCTAGATGAGGCGATCTATTGGTTGATTGGTGAGAGCATGATGAAGACGGAAAAAAACACTTCCGAGAAAGACTTTACATTGCACCTCGTTGATTAGGGGGGCGGTCTTTATGAGAGTACCAGTTGAAAAAAATACAAATCGGGAAAATACAAAATGAGCGACCATAGAGAGACGCTGTATGGCAAGGGCGATCTTCGCAGACCTAGAGATGAAGACAATTGGTCAAAGGGTTTTGATGCTATTAAGTGGGATGTTGAGAAAGAGCCGGAGGACAAGAAAGTTGAAGACGATAATTCTTGAGCGTTTTTGCTATCACCCAGAAGGCACTCTAGGAGTCCTTAAATTGGACGGAGAGACGTTTTATTCTATCGAAAGACCATGGTTGGATAACAAGCCAAACGTCTCCTGTGTGCCTGAGGGAACGTATCAGGTAGGTTGGCGGAAGTCACCTAAGTTTGGTGAGACTTGGCACATTAAAAACGTCCCTAATCGCTCCTATATTTTGATACATGTAGCGAATTATCCGACAGATGTTTATGGCTGTATTGGTTTGGGAACCATGTTGATGAAGAATTGTATTGCGGTGGGTCGCAGTAAGAATGCAATAGGGAAATTTGAGGCACTGACGAAGGGAACACAATGGCAACTGGAGATAAGAAATGCTCCACTTGCGGCACTTTAAAGCCTGTTGCTGAGTACAGTAAGGGCAGTTTGCGTTGCAACAAGTGTCGTGTTACTGAAAGGAAGAACCGTGCTAACAGTTCGTTGAGAGGGTTTTTACAGAACCGCTTGACTAATCTTCTGACCCGCCACAAAAAATATGATGGCGAGCCTATCGATTTAGATGATTTGGAGCAGTTATACGTTGAGCAGAATGGGATTTGCGCGATTTCTGGAATTCCTATGCACACGACCTTAGATGAATCTGACTTAGCGGTTAGTCCAGATCGGCTTGATAACTCAATAGGTTACGTAAAGGGCAATGTCAGGCTGGTATGTGCAAGGGCAAACATGATGATGTCTACAATGGATGATGCTCACTTCACTTGGTGGTGTCGGGCGGTGGTGAATAACAGTGGAAATTGAGCAAGTCGCGGCGAAATTTAAGGGTAATTTCCCTTTATATGCCAAAAATATTCTTAAAATTGTGACAAAAGAGGGTGAATCACTGCCTTTTTCTCTTAATGCGGCACAGTTATATGTCCACAAAAGGCTAGAAGAACAGCTAAAAAAGCAGGGTAATATCCGCGTATTGTGCCTAAAAGCGCGTCAAACAGGTATTTCTACCTATGTACAGGGACGAAACTTCTGGAAAGTAACTCAGAACCGCAATGCTAACGCATTCGTTTTGTCTCACCTTGCAGAGTCCACCAATGCAATTTTCAACATGGTGAAGTACTTCTATGACAATGTCCCGCATCCGGCGTTTAAGCCGCCGCTCTCTAGTCAGTCGGCGTCAACTTTGGTATTTGATGACATCAACTCGCGCTACCGAGTCGGAACAGCAAGATCAACCCAAACCGGACGAGGACAAACAAATCGATTTGTCCACGGCTCTGAAGTGGCGTTCTACCCCCAAGGATCAGACATAGTTGCAGGTCTATTACAGACGGTTGGCGGTAAAAATTCTGAAGTAATTCTTGAAAGCACGGCTAATGGTGCTGGCGGTTGGTTTTATGATCAGGTAATGAAAAGCTTGCGTGGTGAAACTGAATGGATAACGTGTTTTATTCCGTGGTTTTGGATGCCCGAATATCGCCGGAAACCGTCACCGTATTTTGAGGCTACCCCCGAAGAATATAAATTAGCGCAACGCTACAACCTAGATGACTCGCAACTGTGCTTTAGACGAGCCAAGCTGGATGAGTTGGGCGGTACTGATCTATTTATGCAGGAGTACCCTGCAAACCCATTAGAAAGCTTTTTAACTTCAGGTCGATGTTTTGTCGAAGATATCCATCTAACGACTTGTGAGAATGATTGTTATAGCCCTGATTTTATTGGGGATATGCTCGGCGGAAATATTTCTGCGAGAACCCACGGTAATTACAGGGAGTGGTATCCGCCTTTAAGTGAAGACAGCTACACAATAGGGGTCGATGTCGCGGAAGGGTTGTCCTATGGCGATTACTCCTGCGCTCAAGTGTTAGATTCGCAGGGACGCCAAGTTGCGTCTTGGCATGGGCATATTGATCCGTGGGATTGGGGCAATGTTGTTTCTCAAATTGGACAAAGGTACAACAACGCTTACATTGTGGTTGAAAGAAACAATCACGGTCTAACAACTCTGCGTCGATTGCAGGAATTATCGTATCCCAACATGTTTATTGAGCATTCAGTGGACGGTGCTTATTCAGACAAAATGACTAAACGAGGGGGCTTTTTGACTACCTCCAAAACCAAGCCGTTAATTATTGATAATTTAGCGGCATTATTGCGTCAAGGGCAGAGTGGCATTGCTGATATGGATCTTGTTAACGAGTTGAGAACATACATTATTGATGATAAAGGGGCTTTCAATTCTCAGTCAGGATGTTATGATGACAGGGTAATGGCTTACGCTATTGCCCTGCACGGACTTGCTTCTATGCCTAGACCAAGGCATCGCACGATACAACGGCGATTTAAGACGCTCGACCCAGTGACAGGCTACTAATGATAGAAGAAAAATCTACTATAAAAGAAGACGTTTCAGACGGTGTGCAAGATTTAAGCTTGCAGAGCCTTGGCGCTCGCCTATCAGAAACCTTTCAAGAATATAAGAACGCTCGTAAAGAAACTGAAAACGAGTGGTTAAAAGACCTTCGTCAATACAATGGGCAGTATGAAGCTGATGTTCTAGCACGACTAGAAGAAGCTGGCGCTCGATCCAGAGTATTTGTAGGGCTTACCCGAACAAAGGTTATGGCGGCATACAGTCGTATTGTTGACCTGTTGTTTCAGCATGGTGATGCATTTTTCTCCGTTGAAGCAACGCCTATCCCCGATTTAGATCCGATGCAAGCAATGAAGATGCGAGAACTCGCTACTGCGGAGGTAATGCAAGCTTCGCAAATGCTAGACCCAAACATGAATCAAGATTTGGTCATGGCTCGGATGCAAGAACTCGAAGTTGAGTTAAAGAAGGCTGAAAAAAGAGTTGCAGATGACGCGGCTGAATCGATGTCTATTGATATCCTAGACCAATTGATTGAGACCAACGCAGAGCAAAAACTTAAAGAAAGTATTTTAGAAGCCTGTATCTTTGGTTCGGGAGCCTGTAAAGCAGGGACAGTCCGCATAGATCGTAAGCAGTCATATTCAAAAATGGCAGATCCAGAAACAGGCGAAGAAGGCTATGCGCTGTCCATCATTGAACAGCCAATGCCTGAAGTAGAAAGCGTTTCAATTTTTGATCTGTATCCAGATCCCTATTGCACCTCACTAGATGACTGTGATGGGTTGTTCCGCCGCCACGTTTTAACACGCCGACAGTTTAGGGAACTAGCAGATCTACCTCAGTTTGATTCCTCAATGGTCAAGTATCTTTTAAAGACCAACCGATCCGGCAATCATGTTGAAGAAGAGCATGAAAGAACGAGAAGACGTATAGCAGGAATTAATGAGCATTCCGAGTCTAATAGATTTGAGGTTATGGAGTTTTGGGGTTGTGTCGATGGTTACGAGCTAAAAGAGCATGGCGTAGACATTCCTGAAGACGCAGATCTTTCGTCTGACTTTAATGCTTGTGTATGGATATGCAGTGGCAAGGTTATTAAAATAATGCTCAACCCAATTGCGGGTTATGACATCCCTTACCATATTTTCCCATACGAGCGTACACCGCACCAGTTCTGGGGTACAGGCGTACCTAGAATGATGCGTGACTCGCAAGGCACTATGAATGCCGCCACAAGAATTTGGCTGGATAATTTAGCCATGTCTTCAGCCCCGATGGTCGAAATTAATACTGACCTATTAGCGGCTGGAGAAGATCCAACAGACATACATCCTTGGAGGGTATTCCTTCGTGAGGGTGGTGATGGCTCAATGCCAATGGTTCGTTGGTATCAGCCGGTGGCTAACGCTAACGGTTTAAATCAAATTGTTGAGATTTTCCGCAGATTTGCGGATGAAACGACCAGTTTACCGTCATATACCCACGGTGAACAGACAGGCGGATTAAACAAGACAGCTACAGGCATGTCTATGTTGATGGGTGCGGCAAATGTTGCACTTAAGTCTACGATTAAGAATATAGATGACTTTTTAATGAAGCCAATGATTACCGGATTATTCCACTGGAATATGGAATTTGGCACAAATCAAAAATCAAAAGGCGATCTAAGGATTGTCGCAAGAGGAAGTACTGCTCTTGTCCAAAAAGAAGTACAAAGCCAGCGTTTATTGCAGTTCCTCTCGCTGGTATCAAACCCCATGGATGCTGGATTGGTGGATCGTAACCAACTACTGCGCGATATTGCTCAGTCAATGGATATTGATCCTGATGAAATTGTTAAGTCAGAGGAGCAATTAGCTCTTGAACAGCAACAACAAGCGGCACTCCAAGCTCAAATGCAACAAGGCGCAATCGCAAGCGGTAATGAGGCTCTCAACGAGCCAAGAATGGCTCCACCTCAGGGAGCTTTTTGAAGCCAGATTTGCGGATGCTCTAGAAAGGCTAGAGAAAGCTGACGAAAAGAATTTTAAGTTTGAGCAAGGCAGACTCTCCGAGTTACGTTTTTTGCTTGAACTTGAAACGAGCGCGAAAGCGCATTTAGACCACTCGCGGAACCTGAAAAGGACAACCGCAATAGACTAGCGAATATCCCTAATTTACATCAGGGACTCGAAGGAAAAAAATTATGTCAAGAAACGACCCAGATCGTCTAGAAGCAGAAGCTAATGAGTTGATGAAGCAAATGACGAAAGCTAAAGAAGGAACCCCAGAGACCGTTCAATCTCAAGCGGAGACTCCAGAAGAGCCGGAAGAGTTGCAACAGGAAGCCCCCGACCTAGAGGACAAGGCTGAGACCGTAGCAGAAGAGGAGACAGTATCTGAAGATCAAGAAAGCGGTGAATCTGAAGATATGTCGTTGGCTTTGAAAAAAGCCGAAAAAGCAATGAAAGGCGCACAGTCGAGAATGACGAAAGCCACGCAAGAAGCGGCTGACTTGAAGCGGCAAAATGCCGACCTGCTCAAAAGCCTTGCGGAGCTTAAAGTTCAAGTTGTTGAGCAACAGCGAGATGATGGAAAGCTTGCACAGTTAAGGGAAGATTATCCTGACCTTGCAAGTCCACTGTTAGACGAACTGAAGCGAACACAGGACGAGGTTAAAGCCCAAAAAGAAGCCCTTGATAAGCAAGAGCAGAACAAGATAGATGAACGGAATGATAAAGCCGCTGAGGCTCATTTTGGTCGAATACATGCAGAACATCCTGATGTAGATTCCATCGTGGAATCCGCTGACTGGTTGAACTGGCTGGAAGATCAAGATACTCAGACTAAAGACTGGATTCAGACTGGCTCGTCTAACGATGTTAATACTGTTCTTTTTAAGTTTAAGGACGACATGGGTTATAAGCCGCCCACACCGCGAGAGCGGGTTCTAGAGAAAGCAAAATCGGTTGCAGAACCGAAGATGCCAAAATCTCGAAAGCCTACAACGAAAGGTGGAGCTAAAAACTACACCGTCGATGAGATCATGCGGATGCCTAACCATGTATTTGAAGAGCATCAGCAAGAAATTCTCAAGGCGATGGAAGGTGGCAAGATCCGCCGATAACTTCTTCTCAAACACGGAATTGCTGGAGAGACAATTAAAGGTATAAGTAAATGTCTTTTTCACAATTTTCAACAGGCACTACTTCTGAGGTGAATTTCATCCCAGAAGTGTTTAGCAAGCTTTTGCAAGCTAAATTTTATAAAAAGTCTGTACTTCCTGCGATCTCTAACACTGATTATGAGGGTGAAATCTCTGGTCAAGGTGAAAAGGTTGTAATCCGTACAGTTCCTGCTGTAACTATCAACGACTATGCTGGCACGATCACAACTCAAGAGTTGACTACTGCCAAAGTAGAAATGTTAATTGATAAAGCTAAGTACTACAGCTTTAAGGTTGACGATGTATTGGCGGCACAGGCTGATATCGATTTACTTGATAAGGCGTCTAGCGATGCTTCTGAAGGTATGCGTATCGCTGTTGAGACTGACGTATTGAGTTCCTCTGTTACTGGAGCAACTACAATCGGATCTCAGACTGCTGTTACTGCGTCAAATATTCTGACTTCAATTCTCGACATGTCTACTACTCTTGATACGCTTAACATCCCTGAAGAAGGTCGATATATCGTTCTTTCTCCAGAGTTCGTTAGCTTGCTCAAGCAGTCAGAGTTACGTCAGGCGTACTTAACTGGTGATTCTACTTCACCTCTTCGTAACGGTAAGGTTGGTATTGTAGATCGTTTCACTGTATATCAGTCAAACATGCTTTACACCCCATCTACTGGTACTGATGCTGGCTACACTCACGTTCTAGCTGGTCACCCTAAAGCTCTTTCTTTCGCGTCTCAGTTCACTAACACTGAAACTGTTCGTATGGAAAGCACTTTTGGCGATCAAGTTCGTGGTCTAAAGGTTTACGGCTCTAAGGTCGTTACTCCAGACGCACTTTGCGTAGGTAAGTGGACTTAATAGTCCAACTGGATAGGGGGGGGCAACCCCCCTGTTTTAATGATAGAGGTCAGGCATGACAGGAACTAAAACCAAAAAAGATGAGATTTTTGAAAAGGCACAAGAAGAGTTTGGCACAAAGCTAGACCGAAGGCTGACGCTTTCCCAGCTTGAAGATCAAATGAAATCCTTAGCGAGAGATAAGAAAAACCCTCCTAAAGAAATTGAGAAGCTCATTCCCAAAACGGTAAAAAACGTCATTACTGGTAATGTTTTTGATTACAACCCTTTATTTAAGGGTAACCCTGACTTGCAAGTAATCGAGTGGGAGAACACTGATGGCAACAACTAAGGTTGTAGATATTCTAGACCGCGCTAGCATTATCTTGCAGGACAGCACTAACGTCCGATTTCCAAACGCGGAACTATTAAAATTTTTCAATGATGCCCAGCGAGAAGTTGTGCTTCATCGACCAGACGCCAAAATGGTCAACGCGACTTTAGCTTTAGCGTCAGGTAGCAAACAAACACTTCCAGCCACAGCTTTACGCCTTATAGAGGTAATTAGAAATGTGAGCGGGAGGGCAGTTACTCAGGTAGCTCGAAGAATTCTAGATGAAACTTTACCTAACTGGCATGAGACTACTGCCGGAACCAATAAAATTGAACACTATGTTTATGATGCGGCTGACCCAAAAAACTTCTATGTGTATCCAAAAGCTGTTTCGGGTACTCACTCATTAGAGGTTGTTTATAGTTCAGCAACGTCAGACATCGCAATTAGTAATTTTTCAACGGATACAACCGTTATATCGATAGACGATGTTTACGCGAACTGCTTATTAGACTATGTCCTTTACAGGTCTTATCAAAAAGATTCTGAGTTTGCTGGCAATGCCCAGCGAGCGATGATGCATTATCAAAGTTTTGCTAATGCTTTAGGCGTAAAAACTCAGGCTGATAGCGCAGTGACTCCATTCCCAGACAGTGCAGGTAGAGGCTAGTGAAATATTCTGATTTTTCTCCATATGTGCGCCCAGAGGTGCAAGGTTGCCCCGATTTTGTTTTAGAGCGAGCGGTGAGAGATTCAGCTATTGAGTTTTGTCGGCGAACGGATATTTATACACCGGAACCAGAGTTTCTTACGATTATTAGCGGACTCAATGAGTATGCAGTATCACTGCCTACCGGAACAGAGTTAAACCACATTTTAGATGTTTTCAATGACAAGGTTGCCTTAGAGCCTATTAGCTACAATCAGCTTTTATTAAAGCTAGGCGATGAGAATACTACTGGAACTCCTAAGTATTACGCGCAGAGAGATAATGCCGACTTTTATGTTGCGCCAATCCCTGCTGACGCAGACTCATTTAGAGTGCTTTACTCCGTTAAACCCACCTCCTCCAGCACCAGCATTCCCGACACGATTGGTAAAGAGAATAGAGAGCTAATTTCTCATGGGGCTTTATACCGCCTTCAGATGATGTCAGGTCAACCATGGTCAAACCCTTCAGCCGCAGGTTCTAATAAGCAACTTTTTGAGCGTGAAGTGGGTCGGGCTATTCGTCAAGTTAAGTACGGTTTTTCTGGTGGATCTCTTACTGCTAAACCGAGGGCATTTATCTAATGGCTTATTTGACTACGATTGATCTTGTTTCCAGCGACCAATTACCGGAAATTGAGATAACACTTAAAGACTCTAACACTGCGGCAAGTGGATCTATTCTTGACCCTGATGATGCAACTACATTTGCTCCCCTAGACTTAACTAGCGGCACAGTCAGAATGAGAGTCAGAAAAGTTGGATCGACTACCTTAACAGATACTTTGGTTGGTACTGTAACTAACGCTACTGAAGGAAAGGTTACCTTTGTTTTCAACAGTGACACTTTAGCCTCTAGCGGAGTATTAGAAGGCGAAATAGAGTTTTCCGATTCTCAGAGCCGAACCCAAACGGTAGTTGACCTTATAAAGTTCAAAGTCCGATCACAGTTCGGGTAAGACGATATGGCGATCCGAGCCAGTATCAATTACAGGTCACTTGCGCTAACGGCTTCTTTTCGTAAGCTAAGTCTGACTGCAAGAATTCCTACAGCAACGGCTGTGGTAACCGAAAAAAACCTGCATATGGATGCTTCATACAGAAGCATTTCTACTGATATTGGTTACACGAAGCTTGAGGCTTTGGCAAGCTGGCAAAATCTTTTCATGCATGACATTACAGTCAATGCAGAAAGAACAATTTACACGTTTAATGATGCAGTACCGTTTTTAGAATTGACCGAAATGGATGTAGGTCTTGCCTTAGGAGATGGTTTTTCCTTCTCTGAGGCAATGGCAATGTCTCTTGATGTTGTAAAAGCTGACACCTTCCCTATGATCGAAAGCATCTACACTGAGCTTACGATGTTTAGGACACTCAGTGACCAGCAGTCGATCTCTGACAGTTCAGTAATGTCCGTACATTCTGCTCAATCGGATCAGTCGCAAATTATAGATGCTATATCGCTAGCGATGGCGTTTGGTAGGTCATTTGATGACTTAGTTAGTTTTGCTGATCAAGCTACCTTCGGCACATCTAAGATTGAATCAGATTTGGTGTCCATGGTGGAAAGCATTTCACTTTCTCCCTCTGTTACTGTATCTGACTCTGCAATCATAACAGACGCAATTATAGCGACAGTCGGACAAATAAAAGTAGATTCACTTGGCATGTCAGAGTCGCTGTCCGTGACTAGACCACCGTTTACGTTTACGCAGTCAGGCGATGTTGTAACTGTTACCGGAGTGCCTGAGGACACGTTTGGGTTTAGTGATAGTAATGTATTTAATGTAAATAAAGATTTACAAGATACGTTTACATTAGATGATTTTAGTCAAGTAGATAAGCACACGACTGGCGTAAAAACCAATGTTTATCAATTAACTGATATCTTAAGCCTGTCCTTAAGTAAAGCGTTAGAAAATCAGGAAATTACCTTGACCGAGCAACATTTATTTGCTTTGTCAAAACCCGAAACTGACGTTATAATTGTATCTGAAACTCTGCTTCTTTCCGCGTCAAAGGTAGCAGATGAACAACTTAGTCTTAATGACGTTACCGTGCTGTCTCCACGGAAATCGGTTTCTGACAGCGTTAGTTTGTCCGACAATTTTAGTTTTGAATCTCTAGTAGCTAGTTCGGTTCTTAATGAAAACCTTGTCGGCAACTTGCTTTTGAATGCTGATTAACCGGAGATAGACCCATGATCCACGATGATCTAAAAATGAAAGGGCGTCTTACCGTCCTCCTAACAGCCCCAGATGGAACTGTTAAGCAAAAAGAAGAAATTGACAACCTAGTAGTTACTACCGGAAAAAACTTCGTCGCTTCTCGCATGGCTGGAACCTCAGCTAGCGTGATGAGTCATATGGCAATTGGAACCTCATCCACTGCCGCAGTTGTCGGAGATACAACTTTAGGTTCTGAGGCGGCACGAGTGGCTTTAACCAGCACTACCGCATCAGGAAACGATGTTGCTTATGTAGCGACTTTCCCTGCTGGAACCCCTAGTAGCGCAACCTCAGTAGTTGAAGCTGGAATCTTGAATGGATCCTCTGGAGGCACTTTACTTTGTTTGACAAAATTTAGTGTTATTACGAAGGGTACGCAGGACAGTTTAACAATTACTTGGACGGTAACCGCTAGCTAGGAGCCTTAAATGGGCATTAAGTTTTCAAACCTAGCTAGCACTACGCTGGCTAGTGGCGTTTCTAGCTCGACAACGTCGATCAGTGTTACCAGCGCAACATCATTCCCTACGTTGGGGAGTGGTGATTACTTCTATGCATCCATTGGAATAGGATCTGCCTCAGAGGTTGTGAAGGTAACGTCAATATCAGGCACTACCTTTACTGCTGTAAGGGGTCAGGATTCAACCACTGCGATCAGTCACTCTTCAGGTGCGGAGATAGCTTTGCGGGTTGTGGCGGCTACGCTTGAAGACTTAAGAGATGCTACGGACAATGACACTACCTACTCTGTACAAGATGGCGAGCTTTCGGAAAACAACTTTACTAATGCTGATCATTCCAAGCTGGATGGTATTGCAACTAATGCAAATAACTATTCCCACCCCTCTGCTCACGCTATTAGTTTTATCACTGGGCTACAGACTGCGTTAGATGGAAAGGTAGATGATTCTCAGGTTCTAACGAGCGTACCGTCAGGTGCTTTGTTTACCGACACGGTGTATACACACCCCTCGAATCACGCCATAAGTGTCATTACTGGATTACAAACTGCTTTAGACGGAAAAGTAGATGATTCTCAGGTTCTAACGAACGTACCGTCAGGTGCTTTGTTTACCGACACGGTGTATACGCTACCTTCTGGCTACGCCACTGAAACATATGTTGGCACACAGATCAGCAACCTTGTTGACTCCTCACCCGCTACGTTAAACACATTAAATGAGCTAGCGGCGGCGTTGGGCGATGATGCTAACTTCTCGACCACCGTAACAAACAGCATTGCAACTAAATTGCCTCTTGCTGGCGGCACTCTCACAGGCGGACTGTCAGGAACGACAGGTTCATTCTCAGGTAGCGTGACAGCCAACGCTGGTGTAGTGGTAGATAACTTTACGCTTGATGGCACTACTCTTGCTTTGAGTTCTGGTGATATGACACTAGATTCTGTGGGGGGTATTACATATAGAACTACCTCAACAAACTCAACTGCTGGACACCATATATTTAAATCTTACAACACGGAGATTATGAGGATTGATGGTGGTAATAATTGGGTTGGTATTGGCGGTGCGCCTTCACATCCCCTACACATAACAAAAGAAATAGCAGGATACCAAGCATATTTCAACAATGACAATGGTTCAGCACAAGGTATAAAAGTAAGAATAAAATCTAATGATTCAGGCAACTTTAATATGCTTGAATTAGTTTCAGCCTCCAGTGGTTCAGACGTTACAGCTATGGTTGTTAGAGATGATGGCCAGCTAACATCTACAGTTGCTGGCGGGGTATTTGAAACTAGGTCTGATGGTGGCGGTTTCCACTATAAACAGCTTTTAGATGTAGCTACTGCTGGTTGTCTAATTACAGGCCGATCCAATCGGGGTGATATGGCGGCCATTGCTCTTTACCAGACGGCAACAGGTGCTGATGGCGGGTACATAAAGTTTAATACGTCGAACTCAGGCTCAACAACTCCAACCGAAAAAATGCGCATAGACTCATCAGGCTCAGTCGGCATCGGGACGGATTCGCCTGACAGCGGCTATAAGCTAGATGTCGCAGGTAACGTGGTATTTGGTGATGGCGGTGGTTTTGACATGAATGTCGATGGCTCACGATGGCAGTTTAGTCTTGGTGGCAGTGAAAAGATGCGCTTGTCTGGCGGCAACCTGTTGGTGGGTAAGACTTCATCTTCTTTTTCTGTTGCAGGAATTGCTTTACGCGGATCAGTAGCTGACTTTATTCGTGATGGCAATACACCCATTAACGTCAACCGTTTAAATTCGGACGGGGCACTTACCGTCTACCACTCAGACGGCACAAACGTAGGCTCGATTGGTACTTATGCAAGCCGTCTTTACATCGGAAATGACGATACTTTTTTAACTTTTGAGGGAGCGGCTGATAAGATTTACCCTGCCACTAGCACAGGCGCAGGGCGAGACAATGCCATTGACTTAGGCGGCTCAGGAACGCGATTCAAAGACCTCTACCTATCGGGGACGGCAAATACTGCTCATGTAAATGTTGGCGGTGGTACGGTAGCTGATCCAACTGTAACGATTGATTCAGCATCAGGCGGTGACCCAACTCTTGTGTTTGACACTGGTGCAACTAATAGATCAGCCGTTATCAGATTTAAAGATCAAGGGACTTATTCTGGCTTTATTAACTACCACCATCAATATGACCGAATGGACTTTGGTTCAGGTTCGTCAACTGGAATCGGAATGTCGCTTGATTCTGGCAACAACCTGTTGGTGGGTAAGACTACAACAGCTATCGGAACGCAAGGCATACGACTTGAAGGAAACAACGGTAAGATCGAGGCAACTCGTAGCGGTAATATTGTAACGGCATTTAACAGGACAGGTTCTGACGGCACAATCTCTGAGTGGATGAAAGACGGCTCAAGTTTTGGCGCAATTTCAGTTGTTGGTGGAAATAATTTAACAATCAGCGGTACTCAAACTAATCATTGCGGTTTGTCGTTCGCTACAAACGCAATACTCCCTGCGACACAGGGCGCAACCAACACAGGAATTGTGGACTTAGGCGCATCATCAGAGAAGTTCAAAAATTTATATCTCAGCGGCACGATCTCTAGTGGTGCTATCTCTATTGATAACGGCAGTCAAAGAGTCAAATATGGTGTTTGGAGTGGGACTACTTATGGCGTAGGAATGGGTACTGGCTATACCTATGGCGCAATAAATAATGATTATGTTATGTCTTTCCAGATGAACGATGATAGTGATCGTGGTTTCTGGTGGGGTGATGCAGGACACGCCAATAGTCAAGGTGCAATGGCGCTATCTACTGATGGTTACCTAACAGTGGCCTCTGGATTGCGGCTTGGTTTTGGCGAGAGTGACACGACACACCCATCAGCAGGGCTTCAAGTAAATGGCACTATTACAAGTACAGGGCTTACTGTTTCAACTACTTATCCAAAGATACAACTGAATGATACAACAGGTGTTGATAGAAACTTTAGCGTAGGCACGAACAACGAAACATTTACTATTCGCAATGAAACCGCAGGTAGTGATTCTTTCACTATATATAACGATAATAATGCAACCTTCAGCGGCACTATCAATTCTGGTGCTATTACCTCAACAAGTTCAATGAATGCCGCAGGGGGTTACTACGTTTCTGGAACTGAGGTAATAGATGCAAGTAGAAACGCTACTTTTGCAACGCTAGATTTGGGAACCTCTAATACCTCTGGCAAACCGTTGTCAATACAGTCAACCAACTCTGCCTACGGCACAATGAGGATTTACAGAGACTCTACCTCACAAGGCGAAACAGGCATAGGGTTTTTTGGAAAATCTAATGCCTCAACAAATGTTGCATGGATTATGGCAGAAGGCGGTTGGGGCGCAGGAACCGATTTTGTTATAGGAAACGAAAACGGAGGTGCTGGTGGTAATATCAGGCTACAAATATCAAGAAGTGGAAATGTAAATGTAAAAACTGGCTCGCTCCTGATGGGCGGCACTACAGTAATAGACGCTAGTAGGAATCTAACTAATATAGGCACTATCTCTAGTGGAGCTACAACTATTACCGAAGGAGTTTCTTCAGGGACGTTTATAAGCCTCAAGAGAAGTGCTGGTGAAATTGGTAGAATTGCATATTCTGCAAATGATAATGTTGCTATTTATGGGACAACTGCAAGTCATGCAGGGCTTAATTTTATTGGTGGTGCAATCATCCCAATGTCTGGTGGTACTGAAACAGACAATGCTATTTCTTTAGGCGATGGCGCTAGAAACTTCTCTGAAATTTTTGCAAAGGGTATGACTATAGGCACTACCCAAGTAATAGACGCTAGTAGAAACCTAACGAACATAGGCACGATCAATAGTGGTGCTATTACAGCCAGTAAATTTATACAGAATGCTAGTTCGGGTAGTAGTTTTTATGCCGCATCATTTACTAGAAGTGGCTCTGGTACAACCACGCCAGATATATGGGGAACTGGCGGGACGCTCGTACTCGGAACTTCTGCCTCAGTAGAGGCGGTTGGTTTTAGCGGGGCAAATGCTCAGTTTTATGGCACTATCTCTAGTGGAGAAATCACATCTAGTGGCAATATAACAGCCTTTTCAGATGAGCGATTAAAGTCAAACGTCAAAACGCTAGACGGCAAGAAAGTCCTAGAGATGCGCGGGGTGTCATTTACTAAAGATGGTGAAGATGGATCTGGTGTTATTGCTCAAGAACTAGAAAAAGTAGCGCCTGAATTAGTTCTTGACGGAGAGGAATATAAATCAGTAGCTTATGGAAACATTACAGGCTATCTCATCGAAGCAATCAAAGAACAACAGGCAGAAATAGACGAACTTAAATCATTAGTTAAACAATTATTGGAGAAGTAGGAATGGCTATTACAAAAACTGAAGTAAATCAACGAACAGAAGTCTATGTGGCGCAAGACTCAGAAGCGGCATCAACAACCAATGAAGGCAATCCAACTTTGATGGTAGTGACTACAATTACCTTTGATGATACTACTGACGCTGAATTACCAGCAGTATCCAATCACGTTGTACACCTGTCACGCTACGATGCTGATGGCGTTGCTACTGTGATAAGTGGTCAGGCGCAGATCGTACAAGATATATGTGCAGGAATCTGGGCTTAAGGTATGACCATCCCTACAGGCACAGTAACCTTTTAGGAACATATAGATGGGACTTCCCACATCAGGCGCAATTAGTCTTAATCAGATGCACACTGAAGTTGGTGGGACTTCTAGCACCCAAGTGTCTTTGAACGACTCAGATGTTCGTGCATTGATTAATAAAAGTTCGGGCGCTCAGATGAGTTTCAGTGAGTGGCACGGAGCTTCTGCCACGGATAGAGTGTTTACTTTTACAGGTGCTACACATTCGGGTGCAAAAGGCTCATACCACTATGGTGTTTATAATAGTAGTCCGAGCGTGGGTACGATGGCGTCAGGGTCTTCTGACTGGAACAAGACTTTAACAATAACACAAATGCATTTTAGTAGCTCACTAAGCAAGTACATATTCTACGCTACTCATGCATCAGGTGTTGCGTCAAACACTACATGGTGGACTAAGCTCGTTATAAGTAGATATATGGTAGGAAGTGTTACTTTAGAGCGTAGTACGTGCAGTGTACAAACTTACGGAAGTGGTTATATCAGTTTGCAGTGGCCTTCTGAGTGGACAGGTTCAAACTTAGGGGCGGGGGCAATAACATGCACGTTTTCGTAAGGCACTTTAAATGAAAATATTATTAATAGGATTGCCTACCACATTTGACTACTTAGTCCCTATGTTTGCTGACGAAGGGCATATTGCTAAACTTATAACAGGGGCTGAAGAAACTACACTCACCTCCGACGAAGGTCTAGAGTATCAAGTTCCTGTTTGTGGGTATCTGCCAAGAGGAACTTCTAAAGAAATAGATTATGTAACTGGTGTTATAGACTCTTTTGAGCCTGACGTAGTGGTAAATGGAATTACTAACTTATTTCTGCCGCCCTCATCTGCTTATATATATGTAGGAAATACAGTAGAGAGTGCTCAACTTGAAACTCATAAATGGGCTACGCGAGTTAAAGCAGGTACGCTTGGTTGGTTGCTACCCACTTTAGCAGAAGCTAGTACCACCTCATGGACTGCTTCTACAAATACTGCAACTACATATCTGAAACCTATAGATAATTTTACTTGTGCGGCTACTCTTAAAATACTCCCAAACACAGATGCTGAAAGAGACCTAGTACCCCACGTAGAAAACTACGATTGTTTTGTAGAGCTTAGTGTTGACCATGCTGTTGAAGCTTGGTGCACCTTTACTATGTGTGATGGCGAGTATTCTATTGTCAGAACTCTTGGTTGTACGGAAGCTGGAAACGATAAATTGTTAGCGAATCTAGGAGATAGTTGGACAACAGGAATTACTTTAGTAGATTTAACAAGCGATCAAAGAACTGCATTTTTAACAAAATGTGAGGCTTGGTTAGACTACGCCAAAACTCTTGGAGGTTCTTATGAAGGAACTATTGGAGGGGCTATAACAGACACCAATGAAGTCTATTGGTTTGAGCAGAACTCTCGTGCTGGAATGGAAAACATCGGGCTACTCCCTAGTACTGCTACTAATTGGTTAAACGGACTAACTACTGATCCTACTCTTTCAATTAATCAAATATCGGCTGAAACCATCCGAACCGAAAAGGGTTTTGGCTAAATTATAAAATTACAGAAGGAAAGTAACTAATGGAACAAATTAAACAAGCACTTAAAAGCAAAACAGTACGCTTTTCCCTAGCCTTGGGTGTGTTGAGCATTCTACAAGGATACGTGGGTTTTTTACCAGTATCCCCGATGGGTCAGGCAGTGGCAGGTTGCATTATTGCAAGTTGCATTGTCGTTTTGCGAGCGGCAACAACCGTTCCGCTTAATCAAAAATAAAGGATAATCTTATGACCAGCGAAGACGACCAGTGGCATTTATCAAAAACAGTTCCAATTTCGTTTCTGTTAGCAATCCTATTGCAAACAGTTTCATTGGTGTGGTTTGTCGCTGAACTAGATTCAAATATTGAAGCCAATCGACTTAAAGTCACAGAGCATAATGAACGACTTTCAACCCTAGAAAACAACGTGCAATCACAAGCAGTGTCTCTTGCAAGAATTGACGAAAACATACGTCATATTAGGGCAAGCGTTGATAGAGTTTTAAGTGAGTAGGAGAGCTAAATGAGCATTGTTTCTTCCTTAATAGAGCCTGTTTCAAATTTACTGGAACGCTGGATTCCTGACGCAACCGAAAAGCAACGAATAGCCTTTGAGCTATCCACCATGTCTGAAAAGCATGCTCAAGAACTTGCTGTTGCTCAGATAGAACTTAATAAAGCAGAGGCTCAAGGTAATTGGTTTCAGTCGGGCTGGAGACCAGCAACTGGGTGGGTTTGTGTAATTTCTTTTGGCATAAATAATTTAGTCTCGCCTATAGCGGCAGGTTTTGGATTGGATATCCCTCAAGCCGATATGAGCGTAATGATGCCTGTATTGATGGGCATGCTTGGGCTTGGAACCATGCGCTCTCTAGAGCGAATAAAAGGGGTTGGAAAATGACAGGCTTTACACTTAATACATTCTCAGGGATTGCGCCTAAAGTTTATGCCCGACTATTGCCAAATGACATGGCACAGGTCGCGCAAAACACAAAATTAGACTCAGGTCGTATTGAGCCACTGAAGGGCAATGCCTCAGCAACGGTTACGCCTGTCGCGTCTTATTCGATCTCAGCCGCAACCAAAACCCTATTTAGATACAGTAGCTCAATATGGATTGGCAGTAACGATGATTTAAATATTGTTCGCTCACCAATTGCCGAAGATCCACATGAGAGACTGTATGTTACCGGCATAGGCGGATCAGCCGGATATCCTCGCGTAACTTCAGCGCAAGTAGTTGGCAATGACACTTATTACAGGCTGGGTTTGCCGACCCCTGCAAGCATTACATCGGTTGCACTAACTCCATCCACCTCAACTAAGGTAGATGAAGAAGTTCCGGTCACAATGTCATATTTGTACACATACGTTACTGCTTACGGAGAAGAAGGCTCAAACAGCGTTCCTCAAGCCTCAAATATTGTTGAGGTCTATTCCGACCAGACCGCGACTCTTACATTCCCTGCTGGTGCTAGCGGCGGTTACAACATTGTCAGTCGCAGACTTTATAGAACGGATACCTCAGGTACTTACAGGTTTGTAAAAGATGTTGATATTAACACTACAACAACCGATGACAGCAAAAAAGAATCGGAGCTAGGTGAAGCAATACCAACCATATCTTATACAGCACCCCCTGATGAGGTTTCTACTGATCACGTTGATGGTGCATTGCAGGGGCTTGTTTCTATGCCCAACGGAATTTTGGCAGGTTTTGCAGGGCAGACCGTTTGTTTCTCTGAAGCATTTCAGCCACACGCCTTTCCTAATGATTACAAGCTGACAATGAAAAGCGATGTAGTTGCTATTGCTCCTATGCCTTCTGGGCTTTTAGTTTTGACTAAAGAAAAACCTGCTGTCGTACAGGGTTTAAGTCCTGCGGCAATGTCCATGCAAGAGATTGATAGTACCCATTCTTGTGTTAGCAAAAGAAGCGTAGTGGACATGGGTGAGTATGTTATCTACGCATCTCCTGACGGCCTTGTCATGGGTGGTGAGCGAGGCTTTCAGTTAGTGACAGAGGGAATACTAACAAGAGACCAATGGCAAGCTTATGTTCCGTCAAGTGTTGTAGGCTTTTATTGGGAAGGTCATTACGTTGGGTTTTATTCAACAGGATCTGAAAACAAAGGTTTTATTCTTGACCCTAGAGGCGGCAAAAACAGCTTTGTTAGCTTGGACTTCCATGCTACTGCGGGATTTAATGATCTTGAAAATGATATTTTATATTTAGTGATTTCAGGTTCAGTCGTTAAGTTTGCGTCAGGATCTGACCTAAATTTTGTTTGGCGGACAAAAAAATTCTACACCCCTAGACCCATTAACCCAGCAGTGGCTAAAGTAGACTGTGACAGTTACTCCTCAACACCTACCTTCAAGCTTTATGCTGATGGCGCTCTTAAGCACACCCAAACTGTAGCTAATGCAGACGTATTTAGACTTCCTTCAGGATATAAAGCAAAAGAGTTCGAGATAGAAATAAGTGGCGCAGTTCCGGTCAATGAATTCTGTATATACGAATCAGTGGAGGAAATTGGTGGGTAAAACATCTAACATGATGGTTCCCTCTGACTGGAGTGGACAAGAGCGCAGATTTGGTGAGTCCCTCAAAGAAAACCTTGATGTCATTTGCGGTTTAAGAGGTGACGATCTTGATAAGGCAGTAACTTTTAGAGACTTGCTAGATTCAGGTATTGCTAAATTAGCCGCAGGATCTGGTGTATTTAACGGCACATCTGGCGGCATTACTCCAGACCCTTGGTTGCCAGACATTGGTATTCCCCCAGCACCAACTAACTTAACAGCAAATGGTGCATTTCAAAGCATTCTATTGAACTGGGACATGCAACAGTACTACGGTCATTCTGCTGTAGAGATATATCGGCATACATCTGATAGCATCGCAGACGCTACTTTAGTTGCAAGCGTGTACGGTTTTACATCGCTATATTCTGATAATGTCGGCGGCGATAAAAGTTACTGGTATTGGGTTAGAGGCGTAAATCAAAATGGGGTGTATGGAGCATATAACTCCTCAACCGGAACAAACGGAACAACCGCTCCAGACGTAGGTTTGTTGCTAACAACTTTGGCTGGCAGTATTACAAGCAGTCAGTTAGCGACTAGCTTATCAACGCCTATTGCAACTATACCATCCTTGTCTGGCACGATTAATTCTTTAGAAACGTATACTGGATATGCATCCAGTTACACTGGTGACAACTTAGTGACCAGAATCAGCGGCATTGATACAGGTGTTTCAACGCTTCAATCAAGTGTTTCGTCTTTAAATACGTCAGTAAGTAATTTGCAATCCAGCGTTTCAGATCTAACAACAGGGGTATCTAGCGTTTATGTCCAAACGTCTGAGCCTACCGGAACCATATCAACTAATTCTAGGTGGTATGATTCCGATGATAATATGGCTCCGTACTACTATGACGGATCAAACTGGGTCAGCATTGAAGACCCAAGAATTGCATCAAACCAGAACTCTATAACAAGTTTAAACGCGCAAGTTTTTAACGGAGATAGCACCGCAAGGTTAGCAACAGCTAGCGCATTAGGTGTGCTTGATACCACAGTGGTTGCTCAAGGTAATTCAATAACCTCTATATCTGCTGATGTTACGGCTTTAAATAATTCAGTCTATGATTCCTCAGGAAACTTGGAACTGGCAACCTCGTCAGCACTAGGGACTCTTAGCAGTACAGTCACTAGTCAAGGTAATACGATAACAAGTGTGCAGTCAGACATTACAGATCTTGAAGGTCAGGTATTTAATGCAGACGGAACAGCGAGGTTGGCTACTGGATCAGCGTTGTCAGGAGTATCAAGTTCAGTAACTGCAATCTATGACGGAACTAATGCCAGTGTCGTTAAAACAGTACAAACTGACGTAACTTCTTTGGAAGGAGAGGTCTTTAACGCTAATGGCACGGCGAGATTAGCTACTGGAACAGCGTTAGCTGGTGTTAGCAGTGATATAAGTGCTATTTATGATGGCACTAACCCCAGTGTTGTTAAGACCGTTCAAACTGACATAACCTCTTTAGAAGGTGAGGTGTTCAATGTAGACGGTACAGCTAGATTAGCCACCGGATCAGCGTTGGCGGGTGTTAGCACTAGCGTAACGGCTATCTATGACGGCGCTAATCCCAGCGTTGTTAAGACCGTTCAGGCTGACGTAACTTCTTTGGAAGGAGAGGTATTTAACACAGACGGTACGGCTAGGTTGGCTACCGGAACAGCATTAGCGGGGGTTAGCAGTGATGTAAGTGCTATTTATGATGGTACTAATCCTAGCGTTGTTAAATCAGTTCAGTCAGACGTTTCAGATCTCGAAGGCGAAGTATTTAATGCTAATGGCACAGCAAGGCTTGCGACAGGAAGCGCACTAAGCTCCCTAACAAGCGATGTTGAGGCTATCTATGATGGTGATAACGCGAGTCTTGTTAAAAGCGTCCAAGCGTCTGTAACGTCACTCAACAATGCGGTTTTTGATTCCTCAGGAAACACGGTTTTAGCATCTAACACTGCTGTAAATTCACTTCAAGCTGAGGTTTGGGGAGGCGGGGTTACGCCTTCTGGTGCAACGACTTCACGCATTGACAGTCTCTCTTCTACCGTTAATGATCCTAATACTGGAATGACGGCTACATCAGATGCAGTGTCGGTTCTCAATACCGAAGTTTACGGAAGCGATCCCCCCACAGCCGCCGCTTCGCGGATTGACAACTTAGTAAGTCAGGTTTTTAACGCAGATGGCAGTGTTGCATTAGCATCTGCCGGTGCGTTGTCTGTACTTGAAACTGAGGTGTTTGGCTCATCAAATGCATCAGCATCTAGAATCGATGGCTTGTTTACTGAAGTATTTAACAGTGACGGCACATCTAGGCTTGCTAGCGCAGAAGCATTTACTGAGCTTAAAACTGAGGTTACAGAGGGTGGTTCTCTTGCTACGCGAATTGACTCTATTGCCGCTGAGATGTTTGTAGACGGTGATACTAATGGAACCTTAAATCTTGCGACAGCAGGTCAATTATCAACAATTCAAAATGAGGTGTTTCCAGATGGAACCGCTAACGCCTCCAGATTAGATCAGGTGTCATCTGCGATATGGACAGGTGGAGATCCTGATAACGCAACTATTCTGGCTTCCGCAGATTTTGTATCTAATATCAATACAGCAGTCTTTGGTACGGCAACAGGGCAATCTGCCGCCGCAAATAAAATAGATACCTTGCAGGTCATAGTTGAAGGTGAGGATGGTGCGGGTGGAGTTAAAGCGGCAATTGAGACAACCCAAGAGATCGTATCTGGCGAAGATGGGCTGGAGTCACAGTACTCAGTAAAAATAGATTCAGGCTCTGGAGCCGTAAGTGGTTTTGGTCTTTCCTCAACTCCATCTGATGATGGCTCACCAACTTCGGCGTTTATTGTAAGGGCTGATCGGTTTGCCATTATTAACCCAAGCTCAACCAATGTGTCAACGACAGAGCCAAGCAATAGTGATGAGCTAACCGTACCTTTTGTCGTTCAATCCTCATCAACAACCATTGATGGCATAGACATTCCAGCGGGTGTCTATATGGATGGTGCGTTTATTAAAAATGGAACCATCACAACGGCACAGATCGGCAACGCAACAATCGATACAGCGCACGTAACTGGCAACTTAAGCGCAAGCCGCCTAGAGGCAGGAACAATAGATGCGTCTCAAATATCTATTGTGGGCGCTCCAGCAACATTAAACATTGCTTCAGCCGCGAGCGGAGCAAGAATGGTAATCGAAGCTGACTCAATTAAGGTATATGACGCCGTAAGATTGCGTGTTGTGCTTGGCAATTTAGGATAAGCCGATGGTATATGGTCTTGAAGTATATGCGGCAAATGGGGCAAAAGTTATTGAAGCTTCAAGTCGAGTTACGCGGTCTTTTGGCTCTGGTACTACATCTAACATTACTCATGGGAGCTATGTTGATATCAGTGTTACCGGCATGACTTCGGGAGATGACTGGCAAGTGTTTTCAACACCAAACAATGCGCCAAGCGGTTTGTCTGGTCGCTCGCATGATACCCAGAGATATTCGGGTTATTTTCGAGTCTCAAACAATATGGGTGTGACAAGCTCTTTTGACTACATAGTGATCAGGAGCGGGTAATGGGCTACGGATTTCAGGTTTTTAATAACAGTGGTCGCACTGTAATTGACACCGAAGCAGGATTGTCACTGCTTTACGCAACAGCTAGCGGTACTGCAACAGCGCATACGGACTTTCCAACATCGGGATGGTCAGGTAGTGATTTGATTATAGCAAGACCTGCTTCGTCGGCTATAGGCTCGCAAGGAACAGGAAGAGGCAGGATTGGTAGATATACCAATGGAAAGTGGTCAAAAGGAATTATTGGATTTCCAAATAATAACAACGGCAATGGTGGTGGTTATGTGGTGTGGAGGGAGCTAAAAGCTCAGTCTACCGCAAACTTAACCCCTGATGGAAATGGACTGGTTGTCTACGATGACGGAGGAAACACCAGTTCTAATATTATTTTTTCAGCAACGGATTTAGATGTTACGGCTCAGTTGGTTGGTACTGGGAAGTTTAACGGAACAGATGGCACAGGTACGGCAGAAGGCTATTACCAAGAATTTCAAATGGATTCTAGCTTAGACGAGGGTCGTTATTACGTTCTTGTTTCAAATGCTCAGTCTACATATGTGACTGGAAGTAAAGGTCATAACAGTAGGTTTCATTTGAACTATGAATTTAATTACACAACCGGAACCATAAGAATGCTTAATTATTTGGCTGTAGGTAGTAGCCGTACTGCATTTTCAACCAACATAGACTGGGCTATTTTTTACGTTATCAATGGCGGCTCAGTAGACAACAATTTTTCATAGGTAGAATCATGGCGCATAGATTTGCATTTATAAATTCGGAGGGAGAGCTTAAAGGAATTACTTCTCCGGCTGATGATGATCAGTATGTCAACTTAGGTCAATACGGTGACAACACTGCCGTCATAATTCCTGCTGAAATAGACAATGATGAGTTAATGGTTCTTGGTTGGTATGACACTGATACAGATCAGTGGAAAGATCGAACTGAATGTCCCTCGCTCTATCACTTGTGGCAAAACAAGCAATGGACTTTTAATTCTGATAATTTCTTTGAAATTGTAAGAGAGCAAAGAGATCAAAGGCTGTTCGAGTCTGACTGGACTCAAATGTCTGACGCCCCAATTACAGATGCAAAGAGGGCTGAATGGGTAACGTATAGGCAAGTATTGCGAGATATTCCAGCGACTTACAGCGATGCAACAGCAATGGATGCAATAACATTTCCGGCAAAGCCAGAATAAGTGCATTTTTTTTGTTAATTCACTTGATTTTAAAGTATGATAGGAGTACTCAATGTCCTTAGATTTCGTAGATATAAGAGAAGTTTGGGACGTTGTAAAGGTTGGGCTAGAACAAGTGTCATCCGACACCTCTGCCGACTGGAGACTTGAAGATGTTTATGCTGAATGCGTAAACGGAGAGGCTCATCTCTTGATGGACACCGCACGGACGACTACTGGTTTTATTATTCTCCAGTCGGTTAGGATTCCATTCCAAAAAGCCGCAAAACTACTCATCTGGATAGCATACGATCCAGTCGAAAATAGTCTTGCTACCTACGGCGAAGAACTTGAAACCCTTGCCCGAAACACAGGGCATAAAGAAATAGAATTTTTATCTCCACACGAAGGTTTATGGACTCTAGCAAAAGCTAGTGGCTACCACCTTCAGTGGGCGGTTATGAACAAAAAACTATAGGTGATTTCATGGGTGGTGGTGGCGGATACGAGCCAGAAGAACAAGAAAGCAAGCTTGCGCTAGCTGAACAGGCGGCAAATGCACTTCAGCGTTATGGGGATGTTTTCGTGCCTTTGGAAAATATGTCCATACAGGACTCGTTTAATAGGTTTGGAGAGCAAGCTTATACAGACACCATGGGTCGGGCAACGACAAATACTGCTGGCATATATGAGCCAAAACAAGCAGAGCTTGCCCAAGCCGCTTTTCAAAGAGGCTTAGATCCTACATCAGGTGCATTTCAGGCTGACGCTGGCGCTTTAGCACAAGCTAAGGCTCGCGGCATGGGACTTTCAGGTGCTAGTGCTGGACTAGATAATACCGATCAAGCTTATCAGGGCATAGGAAATTGGATACGCGCAGGTCAAGGGTTAGCAACAGATACCATGTCTGGAAATATCGCACTGGCTCAAGCTGGTATTGATCGCGCTGGCGCACAAGCTGAAAAAGACTTTTCAAAATCAAGTTCATTAAGAAGCATAGCTGGCACAGGTGCAGGTATGGCGGCTGGATATGGTTTGGGAGGAGGTGGTTAAGATGGCATTTAATATGGGTCAATACCTAGCAATGTTATCAGGAGATTCAGCAGATGCTGTTTCCGGTTTTTATGGTTCGTCATCTCCTTACACTGTCGAAAGGGACGCAAACGGCGTTCCTCAGTATGGAGACGGTGGAGGTTACAACGCTTATAGCGGAATAAATCCTTACCGTTACTCTTATATGGACAGAGAGGACAATCCAGCAGACAAGCTTTATGCAGATTTAATCCGCGCTCAGACGCGAGACTACAATACAAGGTTTGCCCCCTTAGAAAATTTCTTAGCAAGTGAAATCACTGCTACTGGAACTAAATCATTAGCCGGAGACCTAGAGCGAACTCAAAACGCTGTTACGAATGCAGGAATAAATGTTCGGGGTCAACAGGATAGATCAGCGGGTCGTTACGGTCTTACAGCACAGCCTCAAACAGGCGCTGGAGCTTATGAGATGTCAACACTTGTTGGTGGTCTTAACGATACAAAACTAAGAGATATAGACCGAAGACAGGCTCTCTTAACAGGAAGCATGTCCGGCATATCACAAAAGGCGAGAGGTGTAGGAGGATGACAATCCTAGCGGCAGGTTATGGGTTACGAGACTTAGCAAATAAAGGCATGAGAAGTGTTGCTGAGTTAGAGGCGCAAGAGAACGCTATAGCTGATCAGTTAGAAGCGGCAGAGCAAGCTCAAAAAACTCAAATGTATTCTACCGGCGCAGGTATTGGCGGTGCTTATGGTGTACAAAAAGCTTTAGAGGCTGGCAAGGCGGCGAAAACCGCAAGCCAAGGAATTAATAGTGTCGCTGGGGCTGTTGAGGGAGTTTCAGCAAACGCTACAGGATCGGCAGTGGCTGGATTGGCTGAAGGTGCAGGAACTGCCGCAGAGTTAACAGGTGGAATCAACAACGTAGCCAGCGCTATTGAAGCCACTCAGGCGGCTGGATCAGCCGCAGAGGTAGCTGGTGGAATTAATAACGTAGCCGGTGCTGTTGAAGCCGCTCAAACGGCTGGAGCCGTGGGAGAAGGCGTTGCAATAGCGGAAGGAGCCACTGCCGCCGCAGGATCTAGCGGAGGGCTAGCAACTCTTGGAACAATAGCCGCACCAATTGCAATTGGTCTTGGCGTAGCATTTTTACTTAACAAATTATTCGATTAGGTTATCACGATGGCACTTAATAAATATGGTGGTTTTGCAGACGGATTCACTCAAGGTTTTGGTCTTGTATCTAATGTACAAGATAATTTTGCTAGACAAGAACTTGCTGAAGAAGAACTAAGACTTAGAGATGAAGATCGAAAAGAGCGTCGAAAAGACCGACAGGCTGACCTTGACTACAGAACCAATCGAGATGCTTTAGCGGCTACAAACAGAAAGGATGACCTTAAAATAGCCGCCGATCAAAGAGTTTTAGATAATACTTTTCGTAATGACCAGTTAGCTCATAAGAAAAGCCTCTTACATCCTGAAACAAACCCCGAACTCAAGGCAGAGCTTGCACAAAAAAAAATAGACTCAGGAAATAAACAGACAATATTTACAAAGCAAAACGCGGCTTTAGATAAAGACGCAGAAAACATTGTAAAAGAAGAAAAGATTGTAGCCGCCGGTCAAGCCGCTAACAATCTATTATCATTTGAAGTTCCGGTAGAGGGTTTAAATGACACTGATGCTGGGGCATTCAACCAAGCTATTCAGGCAACAGATGATAGCGTTCTATCTATTAAGGGTGCGCTAAATCCGTTTACTCCTGAGGTTGCTCAAAACGTATCAAAGGACATACAGGTATTTGCAAGCGGACAAGATCTGTCTAATAAAGAAAATATTTTAGGCGGCGCAAACATTTTAATTTCTAAGAATACTAAAGGTATTGGAGAAATTATTCCAGCTACGGTTGAAGGTCAACCGCATCCATTTCCTAACGCTCCTGAAAAGTTTAGGACAGGAGAGTACGAGATTATCTCTAAGGAAGCCTACGACATTGTTGCTAATGCAGACGGATCTATCGGAGTAACGGTTCTTGTACGAGTAAAAGACAAGGAGGGTCGGATAACAAAATATTTAGCGCCAGCAACCGAGGGAAGGGAGTCAAATGGACTGGCTGTAAAAATTAATGCTGAAGAATTTACTGGCGGATTTGCTGGCATGGTTCATTACAGTTCTGAAATTTCAAAAAATAAAGAAGCATTGTACAACGGAATGGCAGAAGCACAGTACCGCAAGAATGGTCAATATGACCGCCCATCTTATGTTAGGGCAATGAATGAAGCGGAACAGCTTTTTGATGAGAGGCTGGAATTTAACGCAGATCAAAAGGTCATGCAAGGCTCAAATAAAACTTTTGGAGAATTAGCTCAAGATCCTAAATTAAAGAAAGAATACATTAGGCATCAGCTTCTTACTGGAGATTCTATCCCTATAAGTTACAGAGATGAAACTGCTGGCGAAATTGCTGAGATTAGATCGTTGCCAGTAATAACAAAAATAGAGTCATTACGAAAGCGCAAAGCAGATTCTAAAGGTGAACAGTATAGTCCCTTAAGTGACAGTCAGATACTGGAGTCAAGAACATATATGGGTCTCAATAAAAACAAAGACCAAATCATAATTGATGATGCGAAAGGTTTTGGAAGATGGCAAAACAAATTATATGGCTCTCGCATAATAATGCCGACTTATCGAAGTTCAGTGGCTGGTGGTTATCAGTCAATTGACCCCGATTAAAAAATTAGTCTTGCTCTAAAAATTTTAATGCTGGAGAGCTAAATGCTTTATTCCGAAAACCTATATGCCTCGCGCAAGCCGACCTCTCTTAGGGTCAGCAAGGATAGAGAAGAGGATACCAACCCTTTAAGCGAGATAGGTAAGGGCTTTAGTGCTGGCATTGATCAGCTTCAAGGGCTTATTGGCGGTGGCGGTAAAGCCTTGGCTGGTAGCTTGTTTGGCAATGATGAGTGGTTCGTTGATGGTATGCAGTATTACAACGAGCAAATGACTGATGCAATGAGAAATGAAGCCGCAGTTGGTAGCCTAGAAGAGATCGATGGGTTCGTTGATGGCATTAATTACACTGCATACATTATCGGTAATTTAGGCTCTAGCTTGCTTGGCGGCGGCATTAGTGGTGCGGCGGGTGGAGCAATAGCAAAAGGTGGTTTAAAAAAGATTGCCGCCAAAGCGATGGATAAGGCGATAAAGCCTTCAGCGCAGAAGTTAGCAAAAAGACAGAAAGCAAAAAACTTTGCAAAAACAACGGCAGGTCAGGAGGCGCTTGGCAAAAAGGCAGTAAGGGGGCAGATAGGTGGTGCGCTTGCTTTCGGTACAGCCGCTGGCGCTGGTGAATCGTTTACTAAAGTATTAGAAGAAGGTGGTGAGGAGGCTCCAGTAGCCGCCTTAATTACAGGTGTAGCAAGCGGTGCTTTAGATCAAATAACTCCCATGCGAGCATTAAAACGAATATTGCCTCAAAAGACATTTAAGGACGCCTCAGAGGTGATAGCTGAAAACATAGCCAAGCAACCCAGCATGGCTAAAAGAATTTTGAAGCAGGGGGCGCGAAACGCTGGAACTGAGGGCGCTGTAGAGGGAATGCAGGAAGTTCTTCAGAATGCAACTCTTGAATATATCAGAAGCGACAATCCTGAAATAGAAGATTCTTGGCTTGAGAGAATGACTTCGGAAGATAAGCTTTCACAATATCTTAACTCAGCAGTTGCGGGAATCATCGGCGGTGCGGCAATAGGTGGTGTTTCCGGTATAGCGAAAGATCCGCGCAGTGAAATAAGTTCGCCTACAAATCTTTTGGAATATGATGGTGACGCTAATAAGATTCCTGATCAACGTCTTGCTGAAGAAGAGCCAGCCCAAAACGAGCCTCCAAAAACTGAACAGCCAGAGGTTATTGACCTTCCTCAAGACAAAGCCCCTTCTCTAGACTCTCTATCTGGACAGGACGTTACTTATCAGGGTGTAAAAGGTGTTTTAACAAAAAGAGATGAAGGCTTTTTTGTTGTATCTCAGAATGAAGATATCTTCATTGAAAGCGGTGAAGCCCAGTCACCAGAGCAGTTGGGTATCATCCCGACAGACGAAAATGTTGTTTTTGAAAACGATGTAACAATTGATCCTGAAAGCAAAAAATTTATTTTGCGGGGAAAAGAATTTACCCTCACCACAATACGAAGAGACGATAAAGGAAACCCTATTAGTCTTGCTGTAAGGGATGAGAAAGGTAAAAACAAAACAATAAGAGAGCCTGAGATAGTACAGCGCATTGAGGCGCAAATAAACAAACCTCAAGGCTACACAGGTACGTTAATACCATTAGACGATTTACCTGTCTCAATCCAAGAAGTGATTGTACAAAGAGGCGCGGAGTCTGGCACACCAATTAACGATGAAGTCTCAGTTGATGAGGCGCTAGAGATTGCTGAATTACTACCAGAGACCGATAAGCAGTCTGCTGTTTTAGAGATTGAAGAGTCTGTTCAATCATCAATGCTGTTTAAGCCGACAGATAAAAAGTTTTTTTCTGAATCTAAGTATGTTGGCTCAGTAAGAAGACCTGCTCAAGTTTCCTTACCGGAAGCCATAGCTGAAGTTAATAAGGAGCTAGGCGCGGAAAGAACGCCTATCGATGAAGAGCGATTAAAAACCACTTTAAGTATTGCAAATCCAGAAGTAGTGGATGGTAATCCTGTAGTTGGTGCTGAAGAGTTTTACGGTGATGATGCCCCTAAAAACGAAATCTTAAATGCCGTTGTGGATCTTATTGAAATGGGTATGCCTAAGTCGGTTTTAAACGACTTCCAAGGTATAGGGATACATGACCCTGCGTTACACCCCAGCATGAAGAATAGTGATGGCTCCTACAGCATGAACGCTGGCTATGTTTCTTTGAAGAAAGGCTATGTTAACAATCTGGCTAATAATGCTAGTGACGCCGAAAGAATTCGCTACACCATTGCTCATGAAATTGGTCATGCGTTTGACGTTAATAATAACATTACAGACAACAGCGTGGAGTTTTATGCCGAGATAAACGGTATGGGAGCCAATGGTTTAGACGTTGAGCTTGGTGATGTCTTGTTTGAGCTTGGTCAAAACTATGAGCAAAAGACTGAGCTTGGTAGAGAGATGTCGTATCCGTTTGGGCATATATTTAGCTGGGTCAATGCTAGACCTGATAAAGCTGAGTCAGCGATTAACGTATTAAAGAAAGAGGCGTTTGCTCAAGCGTTTGCAGTATTGCACTCTAATCCTGAACTACTCGAAAGTTCAGCCCCAACAACGTATAATTATCTTGTGAAGTTGCTCAGAGAGCCTTCAAAGGAGACTAATCAAAATGCCCAAAATGACAATCAAGCCGAAGCCACTGTCGGAGAGCTTGGAGAAGTACAAGGAGAAGTTCGGTCACGAGCCGAGTCCAGAGGCGTTCAAGTTCAAGACCGAGAAGGAGATCAACTCTCTCGCGGAGATGGCGCTCGTCAGGAACAAGCCAGTCCCATCGTGGAAGGATCGCCCGAACGTGAAGACAGGGTCGATACTGGACAGCCTGTACAACTAGACTCCGATTTTCAAGAGCAACAAGCCAGAGAAGAACAGCGATTAGATCAAGAGGTAGGTCAGCTAGATATTGAAGATGACTATGATCCCATGGATGATCTTGCATCCTTTGATGATGACTTTCTTTTTTCGCCAACTAAAGAGCAGGAAAGTTTAAATAGGCTTCAAGAAATTGACCCTGCCTACAATCAAGCAAAAGTTCGATCATTAGTTCAGCTTCAAAAGCATATCCCCTACAGCGAAAGAATAGCTGGCGAGTACAAAGAAGGACAGCCTCTTAAAACAATTTCTGGAGGAAGATACTCAGACCTTGATTTGTCTCGTCGTGGAGATGGTCTTGATATACCTCAAGCGGATCTTAATTCAATTTTTGATGAGGCTATTCGCCTAACAGACACTAATGCGGAGGGGCAGGTTGGTAATCTAGCCAAGCAGACGGTAGAGCGTTTGGGCATTAATGCTAATACGGTTGAGTTCTGGGATCGTGCGCTTCAGCTATCTGATAATGCAAGGTACTGGTATGAAGTTTCAGCGGAAGCTATGCGAGAAGTATTACCTGATTTATCAAACAAAGAGATAAAACAATTTATATCTGTCGTGGCGGCAACAAGTCCTGTAGCAAATCCTTTTGTAAACATGCACCGCACTATTGCGAGTTACGCTAATTATTTGCAAGGTAAGCCAATAGATAACGATCTTGTTATTAAGAAAAACGTAACGGATGCCCTGAAAACTTCTGATCTTGAAGGATTAAAAACAGGTTCCTTTGGCGGCACGATGCATTTAGTTCTTGGTATGTCTAAGCCCACCCTATCAACAAACGATAGACAGGTAGCCGCAACATTTAATACTGACGGCGAATCCATTGGCAAGAACCCTGAGTTGTATGAGGTGATGTCGCGGTTCTATATAGGGTTAAGAGATAAACTAAACGCCAATCTTCCTGATGGAGCGCAACCATACGAAACATGGCAATTACAGGCTCTTGGCTGGGTTGAGCAAAGATACAAAAATGAATTTATTCAAGACAAGAATGCTGAAGGCGTGTCTGACGCGGATGCTTTAGCCGCCTATCAATCAGCCTCTGCTGAGGAAATATCTGGTGGAGTAAATGATGTTGATGACTACAGTATGTCGCTCTTACGAAAAGACTCATCTGGTCGAAGAGACAGAAAAGGCGCAATACAGATATTAAAGGAAGCTGGTATAGCGGTTCCTGACGACAAAATTACTAAAGAAATACTGCTAGACCCAAGAGTTCCTGCGGCACTAAGCCCTACAACGGCTACTTTCCGAGAAAAAAGAACTATTACCGCTGAAATTAACAGCCTTCGTAATGATATAGGTAAGGACGCCAGAGCAGTATTTGATGCCGCAATTGAGCAGAACGACCAAAAAATTGCCGATGAGTACCACTCTATTTTTGCCACGCTTTTAAATAAGTCTTCTCAGGGCGCAACCAATCCATTCACAGCATACTTTAAGGCTCTGGGTCTGTCTAAGGTTGATGCCAAGCCCACAAGAGTTTCCACCTCAACAGGAGGCGTTCCTCTTGCTGTGGGTGGTACTTATGAGGGTGATGTATCTCCCAATATTCGAGTGCCTGTTCCGGCTTCTGTAACAAGTGATCAATTAAATGTTCTCATGACTTCACTGTCTAAGCAGTGGGATCAGGATGCAGTTCCTGCGTCACACGTTATCGATATCGCTGACGGACTTAGAGAGGGTTACACGGAGACCAGTCAGGTGTTCGTAGAAACCTTAGATGCTCTTTCAAGAGATCAAATAGAAGCATTTGCTAACGCATTGCCGGAAGGGGTTGAGGTTAACTTTACTCGTTACCCGAATGGTTACGAGTTTAATGTTTTGGCTTTTGATCAAGAGGGTAATCCTGTAACGCCTGTTCCAGATGCGGTAGATCTGGCGGCAGAGCAAATGCTTATAGCAGATGAATCAAGCATAACTAATATCTACCCAAAAGACGCTCAGTGGCAACCTGCTGGCTATTCTGAAATTCAAAACTACGACGATGTTTTTGCTTCTTTCAAAGAATCTTTATATACTGAACAGGCTCAAAACCTAATTGGCAAAGTCCAGAGGAAACAAAATGGAAAGGTCAGAGACCTCACCGAAAAGCAAATCGTTGCCGCGTTACGAAGGAAAAGTCCAGATAACTCGCTTGCGGGGCAAGGAAACGCGAGAATTCAACGAGCGCATGGGTCTATCAAACAGCGCCTTAGTGATTTCCAGCAAGCTGAAGGAATCGCAAAAAGCCTAGCTGAAGCTCGTGATACCAAGTTAAATCTCTTTATTCAAAAGAACTCCAAGAAGCTTGGGGTTCCTCCTCAAGAAGTAGCTTTCCTAAGCTCACCTCCACGCGAGGAAGACTCAAACATATCTGACTTATCCGCTCGCCGAGAGCAGAAGGGTCTTCAAGACTTTAAATCTCGCATGATGAATACCATTCAGCAACAGGTGGCATCTAAGAACGAGATGATCAAAAAGCTTGTTTCCGATGGCGTCTTTGAAGGTTTTGAGGTTGGCAAAAGATACACGTCGAAACACCCCAATCAAGACACGTTTGGTTTTAAATCTGAAATTACAGGCTTATCAATAACAGAAGTAAGTAAACGTGATCGAGACTTAAACTCTCCAACTGTGAGGCTTTTTGGACAAATTCCAGAAAGCGCAATTATTGTCGGGGATAACGGAAAAGAATACACGGCAAATATTAATACTAAAGTTATCAATCCTGACGGTGACGAAAACATTAGCTCTGCCGCATTATGGAAAGTAAAGAAACAATTTGCCGATGGCGACGCTAAGTTCATGGGCGGGTTACGCTCAGTCCAAGACGAGGATTTCCTAAGCTCACCCCCAAGACAAGAGTCAGCCCCTAACCTAACCCCTGAAGAGGCTAATGCCGCTCAGAACGCGAGAATCAGAGAAGAGAAATCTTTTATTGATAAAGCTACTGACTGGGCATCAAGAACTTTTAGGCGAAACCTAGCACCTCAAGGATTATTAAACGATGAGGTGTTTGAGTCTAAGATCAAAAGAGACGGTGAACTTGGTGCTGTCGAAATAGATATCAGAATGCACATTGCCGCCTACGATGAGGCAATTAAAGAGGCATACCCTGAGGGAACTGATGTTCCAAAGTCTCTTTTAAATGACGCATTGCAAGTGCCTGTCGAGCAACTGGAGTCTCTTGATATCCCTAAGGCAGTCAAAGAAGTGATTGGTCGGATGAGGCGGTATATTGACAAGTACTCAGCGGATTACTCAACAGTCATCCAGTCACAGCTTGATGCTCTAGATAGTGAAACACAAACTAAAGAAATAGAAGCAAAGCAAAGCTTGCTAAGTACCTTTAAGTCTAATCTTGGTAAGTATTTAAACCGATCTTACAGGGCTTTTGATGACCCTAATTGGGCAAAAAACGTACCGGATAACGTACTGGATGATGCTAAAGCATATTTAGAGAGAAACGGTGCAACTAATGTTGAGAGGGTTATAAACACAATCCTCAAAGAAGGCACTGCCTTTGATGGTATTGGTTCTTTCATTGTTAACTCTAAGCTTGGAGCAAAAGATCTATCTATTTTAAAGAAAAAGAACAACACGATTGCTCCAGAGATACTTGCTTTATTAGGTGAATACAAAGAACCTAGAATTAACTTTGTTAAAACAGCGACAAAACTAAGCCGACTTGTCTTTAATCATAAGTTTTTGGAAGACGTAAAGGCAAAAGGAGAAGGTGTATTCCTATTTACGGCGGAGACCGCACCCTCAGATGCCTATGTGCAATTAGCGGCTGAACAGTCTAGTGTTATGGCTCCCTTGAATGGCTATTACGTTACGCCAGAATTAAAGCAGGGCTTTGCCGAAGCTAACGGACTTAAATCCCTAGATGGCATGTATCGCAACCTTGTTGCCCTTAACTCTATAGTTAAGTACGGCAAAACAGTTATTGCCCCTACAACTATCGCCAGAAACTTTATGTCTGCTGGATTCTTTACAGTAGCTAACGGTCACTTTGATTGGAGCAAAACATTAAAATCCATAGAAGTCTTAAAATCTTACTTCAACTCTAAAGAGGGTGATCCAACAGCCTTTCTTAGGGAGCTTAAAAGACTAGGCGTTGTTTATGATACTCCGATAGCTGGAGAGATGATAAAGGCTATGGAAGATTCGGGCGTTGATGCGCTAGAGAACTCGCTTATTGGTTCTGATTTGGCAAAGGGCAAGATTGATAAAGCAAAGTCAAACACGCAAAAAGCGGCAAGTTTTTTCGCAAAGTTCTACCAATACGGTGATGACTTCTGGAAAATCGTAGGCTTCCAAAATGAAATGGATTTGCTCATGGAGGCTAAAGGTCTTAGCTACGAAGAAGCCGCACCTATTGCCGCAGAAAGAATACGAAACACCTATCCTACCTACAGTTTAATTGGTAGAGCAATGCAACAGTTAAGGCGATTCCCTTTAGCTGGAACATTTGTGTCTTTCCCTGCGGAGATTATTAGAACTAGTTTCAACATGTTCAAGTACCTAAAGCAGGACATGGCAGACCCAGATATGAGGGCTTCTGCTCACCGTAGGCTTGCCGGTATGGCTTTGGTCAGTGGCGGTATATACGCTATCCAAGCGGCGGCATTTGCGGCATGGGATGTTTCGGAAGAGGAGGAAGAGGCTATTCGCCTTATGAGTCCTGAATGGTCTAGAAACTCAAATATAGTCGTTACAGGTCGAGACGAGAAAGGTGACTTAGAGTACATAGACCTGACCTATCTTGACCCATACGCTTACTGGAAGAGACCTATCAATGCGCTACTAAGAGATCAGCCTGTAGATGATGCTTTAGCTCAATCTGCTCAAGAAATGCTATCACCATTCTTTGGTAAGGATATTTCAGCGGGTACTGTCTTCAACCTAATGATAAATGAAAAAGATTCGGGCGGAAGAATATATAACCCCGCAGATACTGCGTCTAATATTACTGTAGATATGACTGGGTTCATGATTAAAAATATGGCTCCTTCTGCGCTTCAAAATGCCAATAGAATAGGTAAGGCTTTTTTTGGGGAAGTCAGCAAGTCAGGTAAAAAATACGAAATGCGCGATGAGATGCTGGCGTTAGTTGGATTCAGATCGACTACCTTCGATCCTAAAGTTAGCTTGCACTTTAAGGCATACGAGTTTAACCAAGATAAGAGAGATGCCACCTCGCTTCTCACATCTACGTTTAGAGACCCTAACGAAGTATCTAATGGAGATCTAATCAATGCATTTGAAAGAGCCTCTCGCGCAAGAAGAGAAGGCTTTGAGCGCATGATAAAGCTAGTGTCAGCGGCAAGATCCTCAGGCTTAACTGATACCGAACTGATGATGGTTTTAAGGTCTAACGGCGTGACTAGAAAAGATGCAAGATCTCTTGTTCGGGGTGATTATGAGGCATGGGCAATGTCAGACAGTACTCTGAAGAATACTATTAAGAAGTCAGACCTTTTATTTGGCGAAGCAAAAGGCAGAGAGTTTGAAGAGCGTTGGAAGTTAATTCAACAGCTTCTAGCGACAGAGAGCTAGCTTGCAAGATCGTCTCTAGCAATAACAACTAAACCAAATAAAACACACGCACACACAACGACCATATCAAAGCCTTTAGAAATAATGGGGGGGTTAACGAAAGAGGCGCTATTATACTGCTCGTTTAGCGTCTTGAGTAATGATAAAAGGTTATCTCAGTTATGCATCTATAGGATGTACAGCAGGATGCAACCAAGTAGGATAAGAAGGCAGTGACCGTTCTTTAAAGGCACTGTTTTAAAGTCAATTTCTAGCCACTCATAAAGCGATGAATTTGATGTCTTAGCATCCTTAATTAGGTCATCAGCTAGCTTGTTAGTTTCTTTGATTTTTTGCTTTAATTTCTTCATAAATTACCTTTAGGGTTGTGCTATCACGAAAATTCTTCTGGGTAGAAAGCTCTCGTAAGTCATTGATTTATAAGGAAATCGATAGCGCAACACTGGCAGTGTTGAGGTCAGCGGTTCGATCCCGCTAGGCTCCACCAAATCACCTTTTCTCTATATAAATCAACATGTTATGAGGGTTGCTAAATAGCTCAACCCTCCTGTGTTAGTGCTATCCTTCCAAAAAAAACCTGAAAGCGACAAACCCTAACTTACCATTCGGGGTTGTGTTATGCCAAAACCCCATCCAACCGTGATGCTACCTTCTTTTTGTGCTGTTCATTTTGGTGTGTGTAACGCCCAACCGCTGACGCTGTTTTCCAACCCCCCACCTCCATCAACTCTTTTTCTGTCGTTCCCGCCATAACATGCCATGATGCAAAGGTATGCCGCAAGCTGTGAAAACGAACCAAAGAAGAAAGACCAGCCTCTCGAACAGCTCTCTTCCATGTTGCGTTGCACACGGAGGTTCTATAAAAAGGCTTACCAAGGGACTTATCGCTAGTCTGGACAAATACATAGTCCAGCTTACCCGCCAAGCTTGGGTGATCTTTTAGTAGCCTCTCCCTCACCTTTAACCTATTTTGTAGAACTTCTTTTGCACTTTTAGTGACTATTAAGTGATGAGAGCTACTGTTTTTCATTTCCTTTTTCGGAATAATAATATCCCTCGTCTTCGGATTCCAATACTCCCACTTCATGAGTCGGACGTTGGCATTCCGAAGTCCAGTAGCAAGAGCAAATCGAACCATATCGGCTCGTAAAGGATCTAGAAACCGAATCAACTTAAGCGCATCTTCAGGCTCAAGCCATTCTCCTCTTTGCTCTTCTGTTCCCAACTCAAAAGTGGGAAAGTCTTCAAACTTAATTGCTAGCCGGTTCTTCGCAAAATTACATAATGCGCGAAGATACCTAAGATAGTTATTTATCCCCGCCTCGCCAATTCCTTTGTCACAACGAAGAAGAATTTCCATCTCAGTCACATCTGCCGAGGTTATCGATTTCATCTCTCGACCCTTAAACATTCCTGAAGTGTCATCCCAGATAATCTTTCGTCTAGGGTTTTTGTCTAACAAATATTTACTGTATTGATAGACCTTTCTAGTCTCAGGATCTCTAAGCCCCTCAGGCGTTTTAGAACACATCCACGTTAAAGTGCTATGTGCCACCGGACTTTTTTTGTTACCAAACTTCTTAGTCGGCGTTTTTAGGTATAGCTTTACTACTTCTTCAAAAGTCATAATCATTCTCCATGTCTGACTTTCTACCCAGAAGCCCTTTTAGTATAGCGTAAAAATCGCTTCTCGGCAGGGGGGTTATTTTGGAATCGGCATCAAATTACATCCGGCAACGCCTACATCATATTCACCCTCAAGTGTGTAGCTGTCACAGCCCACTTCAGTGCCGTAATCAATTAAACAAACAATCGGGTAATCATCACTGGCTTGAACATTTGACACCAGACAGACGCGGTCACCATCGATGGTTTGAAGGGTCGTAGACCAAGGGATTTCAAAAGACGTTTCTTCGGCAATTATTTTTTTTGTTGTGTCTAACATAATACATATCCTTGTAGTTTATAAGTAAGTAGCTCGTTGTCGCCACTGGTGAGCTAGTCCAGCTATCTAGGCGCTGAGGAGTTCGCCTTGGCTTAGGGGATTTAGTGTGTTGCTTCCTCAGCCTCACCCTCAACAGCAAGCGGTTCTGGTAACAGCTTTTTCGCATTGGAGAAGGTGGAATCAATGCCAACTTTGGCAACCTCTATCAGGGCAGAGGCTAGGGCAACTGCCTGATTTCCAGTTTGGACGGCAACCAACATCTCTCGACATTGCTGATCAACAGAGTCAGCATCATAGGACTGCCCATCAATAATTAAAGTTTGTGGCTCACTCATTTTTTCTTCCTCGCATCATGGCGTATTAGTTGGTATTTACGCGGTGCTGACACCGCCAATCGTGCTTGTGGAACCATGCGTTCAGGCACAACATCACCGCGTCCGCACTCGTCACAATATGGTTTTGATTTCATCCAGTACTGTTGAACGCCAACCATGTTCACGTTGGTGTCATTTTTCAGCCAGATCCCTTCCTCTCCAGCGAGTAAAATATGCTCGCTAATCCCCTCTTTAGATGTCACATTTACCAGCGCGTCTTGCTTGCCTCGATGGTCTCTGACTCGTCGAACCCAAAGGCGATGCTCAAACGTGCCTTCAAGGTTGTCAGGATCCAAATCTTCACCACCGTACAAAATAGAATCCACGCTTCGTGTAATTCTGAGTGACATTGCGTTTCCTTCAGTTGGTTATTAAAAAGGGAGGTCATCTTCTTCATCGAACATTTCAACCGGCGCTTGTGGCTTGGATTGCGCTTGACTGCTAGACACGTTCGCGCCTGACTCAGTAAATTGCTTCAAATCCATCATGCCGTTACCAATCCAAGCATCTCTCACCTGAAGCACAGCACCGTTATCGGTCTTGACCACTTTTCCCTTCCAGTTCATTCGCATCAAATCATTGCCTGATTGGTTCAAGCCTTCCTGCAACCAGCTAATAAAGTTCTGACCGATCTGCAAAAAGCCATCATAGTCATGAGCCTTGTCATCGGTAGCCCATGCTTGAGCTTTGTCTTCGCGCAACACTTTTAATCGGTCTAACTCTTTCTGCTTCTTTTCAGGGGTTAATTTATACAGCCGACCATTTCCGGCTTGCACTTCAAAATTACTCATTGGATATCTCCATGTTGAATTGAAATTTGTCGTGAGCCTGTGGTTCGCCGAAACGAATCCAACTGCTCGTCTTTTTCTAACACTGCCTCTTCACCACCCAAAAACTCAAAAGCTTGTCGGTAATCAATTGGCGGGGTTTTGTTAATAATCTTAATAAGCGTTGACCCATTGCTGACGGAACCTTCGTATTTTTCCGCGATTATTTTTTTCAGTTGTTCAGAGGTCTTGGATAGCACATCGATAGCGTCTAACTCATCGATAATCCGGCTTTTAATGTTGTTAATTCGGCTTTGAACTTGAGATAGGTGGTTTAGGTCATCATCCGTAGTAATCGTCTCAAAATCATCTTTAACTACCGTTTTTACATGTTCTTGGCGAGTGTCTTCATGATCATGCTGAGACTGAATGTGCCTATGCCATGCTTGATAAAGATCAAGCCGCGAAATAGTGCCTTTCTCAGGTTGCGGTAAATACTTTCGAGACAGCTTTTCAGTCAGAAAGTCTTCTTTGCGCTCAACCCGCTCTAACGTGTATTGCGGCTCGTGCGTTTCGTTTGGCGCGAGATAACAAATAAAATCACACCAGTCCACATCCAACACCTCCATCTGCATGTAGACTTGCATTAAGTACATGCTTCGTTTCGGGCTGAAAATCGAATAGGGTTCTTTAGTATACTTAGGGTAGGGACACTTAATTTCTACACAGCCATCTAGCCCCACCAGACCATCGGGGGAAGCGGCAATAAAATCGTATTTCGGGTGAACAACCAAGCCGGTCTCTTCAACACGGTAGTCCTGTAGCTTTTCAAGAAAAACTCTCGCTACATCTTCCATCATTTGACCGTGAGCCACGGCAGGAACCATAATAAACTCAGATTCTGCACCGGCTAATGCTCTCACTTCCTGACGAACAAGATCTTGAGGCTTCATATAGGGGTGTTTGCCTTCCAGTGCGGCACACACAGAGGCTTTGATCTTTCCGGCTCTGGCAAGATGCCACTCAGGTGACCCCTGAACAGCAAGGCTCACTTCTCAGCCCTCCAGCCTTTTGCTTTACACACTTCCTTCCAGCGATTTTCGTTGGAGTCAACCAAGCCACGATTTTCTAAACCTTTTTTGTACCGGCTAAAATGCTTTTTACCGGCGCTAACATTAGTTGCCTCGGCAATTTTATCTCTGGCGGCAAGCCAACACTGAGCAACCAAGTCATCTTCAGTGACCTTGTCTTCAGTATCTTCTCTTAACTCAGGAGAAGTATCGGGCTTTGCAAGCCACATCTGATAACCTAAACCAAACTCACCTAACGCTTTCACTCTGGCGCGTTGCTTGGCTGTGTTGATGTCCATTGCACTGGGTGCAGGGATCGCTACGCCATGCCGATGAACTGGTAAATACGTGATGTTGGTGTGAGTGCCGATGGTCATTCGGCAACGGACTTCCGCAGAGCCGTCATCAAAGTAATGCACTTCTCTGCCTTGGGGATCTTCAGAAAATTCCCATGTGTACTCAGGAAACTGATCCATCATGATTTCGTGAGCCGCCATCCACGGTAAATAGTGAATGGTCTCTTTGCCGATCATTTCGGTTTCAGTACAGAGGGGAGTTACATCGATATTGCTAAGAGTTTTCCAGATTTGTGCGCGATTCAACGTATCCATGTGCTAATCCATTTTGTTATCTATGGACTAATTATAGCACCTTAATACGTAAAAGCAATGCAAATAGGTAAAACTTATTTCATCGTGTATTTATAAAGGGTAAAACAACACTATTTACATCTGGTGAAAAAAAACGCAAGTCCTGTGGGTACGCTGTTTTGTGCCACTGACAGAATTGATCTTCGATTGACATGTAATCAACAAGATTAATTACGTCAAGGTGGTCAGGGTTTTTAGAAGAATTGTTAAGGGAGTTATCATTGTGGGTTTGAGCAATCAATGCACTGCATGCGTAGGCTTGAAGGGCTGTGTTAACTGGACAAAAGTCGCAGTCATCAGCAAAAGAGCAGGTTTCAGAAAGAGGTTTAGTTTCCACAGCATCGTCCTCCCAAGTAATCGCTTGCCCACCAGAGCATTTCTGCGGACATCTGATGACAGCTCAAGTATACGAGCGCATAGTAATTTGAATGTGTACTGACAATCATTTTTTCTTGTTCCTTTTATTGGTTGTTCTAATACGTTTTTACTAAAGCATACATTTGTGCATAGTGCAAGTTTTCATTCAGATCATTAAAATTGCACAAATAAAAAAGCTATTTATAGGTACAGTGAGTACCGCGACACACTAGTATCGGGTTTGAGGTGTGCATTTTAAAAATTAAGATAACAAAAAGTCAGCGTGTTCCAGTAAAAACTTTGCCTGATCTTCCGAGCGAGTAAGTAAAACAAAGAGCTTTGCAAACTGATCGGGTGTAAGCGTCTTTCCCGAAGCGACTTCAAACTCTTTAATTTTCCCCACATAACTTATAATTTTTTCTTCAGTTATACCAGCAGATGTAGCCGCGCTTTTCTCTCCAAACACCCACTCGTGGGGGCTTAAATCATACTTGTCGCAGAAGTGTAGCAATGAATGAGGATCTTTTGGTAACGAACCAGTGAGCCATCCACTAGCTGTTGCGGGTGATACGCTCAACGCGCTTTTAATAATTCCGGCTCGTCCCCAGTTGGGTACGCCAGCGTTATCAAGTGCGTTGTTGACTATCGTTGATCTTTTTTCTTTTCCAAGTTTGTCCATTAACAGTCTCCGTGTGTTAAACAATTTGAAACCTTTATATAGACATAAATTTAGGATATCTATTTTGGCGTTATACACTAAGGTAAATATTAATGTCAAGAGTTAATTATTAGACGCTAGTGAAAAAATAGAAATCTAAGTGTAGAAAAAAAAGATATGCATGAATACAAAGGTAGTTTTGTGATTTGCCGCGACTCAAAAAAATTCATCGTTGCTATGTGTTAGTTAAAGATTTACACTTGTACATAATTTAACACAGTGAACTGACATGGATCGCATATGATTTACCGAAGAGCCACCCTCAAGCAAGACTACACCCGCCTCCCCAACAGCCTTCTTCGAGGTTCCGAAACAAAATCAGCAAGCACACAGCGAGATGACTCATTGAGTCCAGAGTCTCTAGGGGTTCTTGTTTATCTCTTGAGCCATATTGATGAGTGGCAAATAACTAACAATCAGCTTTGCACTGTATTTGGAGTCGGCAACGTCAAAATGACGCGCATTACCGATGAGCTTGAGAGCGCGGGATACATCCGTAGAGAAATTGTTAGAAACGAAAGCGGTCATGTCGTGCGATGGGATTGGTTAGTGACTGATGTCAGGGGTCGCTTTCCACTAGATCATCGAAACCCAGATCAAGTAAACCCAGATCAAGTAAACCCAGATCAAGTAAACCCAGATCAAGGTAATCAGACCCAAAGAACAAACATCATAAAGAACAAACATCAAAAAGAACAAACATGTTGGCGCTCTATCCTCCTTAACACTTCACCGGAAGGTGTTAGTAAGTCTGCTTGGAAGAAATGGTGGGAGTACAAGCTTGATGAGCGTAAAGGCAGAAAGCCAGCTAAGAAGATGGTGACGGTAATCACCCAAGACTTTCTCATTTTGAAAAGGCACGGTTTTGATCTGTTAGGTGTTGTGGATTTTGCAATTAGCAGAGAATGGAAGTCCATTGGTAAGCCGGACTGGGATGCGCTTAAGTCATTTCAAGGTCATGACAGAAAGCATGATCTGTTGGGGGCTGTGAAATGATTGACATCAGAGATCTCTCAAAACGCCTTGGCGAGAACGCCTCCGGTATCTGCCAAGAACTTTATCCCGATGGTCGCGTCGAATCAGGCTGTTACAAGGTCGGTTCAATTGATGGTGAGAAGGGCAGGTCACTGTCTGTCTACCTGCATGGAGAACAGTCTGGCAGGTATATTGACTTTGCCACAGGTGATACTGGCGATATGTTGGATCTCATTCAGCATGCGTTAGGGTTAAGTCTTGTTGATGCCATGGATTGGGGGAAGAAGCGATTCAATATTCGTGATGGCGCTCCGGCAAAAAAATTCAGCGCGGTAAAAAATAAAACCTACAACATTCCAAAGCTTCCTGAACAAAAAAACAGTGAAGTCCTCCATGGCTACATGGATAGCCGAGGCTTTAAAGATGTGGGAGAGGTGTGCTTTAGGCATCGAATTTATGAAACTGATGGGAAGGGCGGTAAGGACGTTGTCTTCCCTTTTTATGATCCCAAGGGCGAACTGGTTTTTATCAAGACCAAGCCGATGAATTATGACGGTAATCCCTCCACACAGAAAAACCTTAAACCGATTCTATATGGTTGGCACGTTATCCCTGCTGACGCCAGAGAGGTCTGGTTAGTGGAAGGTGAGTGGGATGCCATTGCGGCAGAGGTGCTTGGATTTTCAGCTTTATCCGTGCCGATGGGTGGCGGAAAAGGAGCCAAACAAACCAAGTGGATTGAGAATGAGTACGAGAATTTAGCAAGATTCGAGCGCATCCTTGTGGCAACCGATATGGACGAGCAAGGTGAATTAGCCGCCGCAGAAATTATGAATCGGTTAGGTGATCGATGTCATCGAATCAACCTTCCCACCAAAGATATCAATGATCTTTTGATGAAAGCACCCCAAGGTCAGAACCCCTATGAATACGCTCGATTTGTCCTAAGTGGTGCTTATGAAGAAGCGGTTTGGAAAGACCCCGAAACGCTAAAAAGTGTTACGGCATTTGAATCTGATATTGATGATTTTTTCAGCGTTACAGGTGAGGACAGTGGCTTTCGTTCCGGTTGGGGCAAGCTTGATGAAGAGGATATTCGATTCAGACCCCATGAAATGATTGGCTTTTGCGGCATCAACGGTCATGGCAAGTCTTTATTCCTTGGACAAATGTGTCTCAACGCGATTCAGCAAGATCAAAAAGTGCTGATTGCCTCAATGGAGATGCCCCCGAAATCCACGCTTGGAAGGATGATGCGCCAAGCCGCCGGATCAGGCACACCGCCTAAGCCTTATCGGCAGAAAATACTGGAGTGGTTAGCCCCTAATTTATGGCTGTTCGTGGATAAGCTGACGCCCAAACCGAAGGACTTGATGGAGTGCTTTGAGTACGCCTACCGCCGTTATGGCATCAATGTTTTTGTCATTGATTCGCTAACCAATATGGTGAGGCAGGATGATTATGAGAACCAGCAAAAGTTTGTCGAAATGTTGGTGAATTTTAAGCTTAGTTTTCCGGTAACAATTTTCTTAGTTACGCATGTTCGCAAGGGTGAGTCTGAGTACTCAGCGCCAAACAAATATGACGTTAAGGGGTCAGGCTCGATTACTGATCTTGCCGATACATTCATTTCCATTTTTAAAAACAAACGCAAGATTGAAATGCTTGAGCAAGCAGAAATGCTTGGTGAAGAGCCACCAGAAAAGTATGTCAAGCAGTGGGACTCTTATTTTGAAGTACTTAAGAATCGAAACGGCATGTATGAAGGCAAGGTGGGTTTTGAATTTGATACGGCTTGCATGCAGTACAAGGAGAGAAAAGGCAGTAAGCCTAAATTTTATATTAATTACTCGAAGGAAGCGTGATGGACGATCAAGAGCAATTTGCAGAAAACATTAGACAGGCTGGCAAGTCAATCGCAAGAGCGGAGTATGAACTGGCTGGGGCTGAGGCTGAATTAAAAAAGATGGTTGCATTGACAATGGTAAGGGCAGAGGCGCGAGGTCACAAAACTCACGCGAAACAATCTCGCACCGCCGATGAAGATTGCGATGTATACCAGTGCAGATTAGATGTTGGTACGGCAAAAGGAAAATTGGTTGCCGCAAAATCAAATCTGGCGGCGGCAGAGGTCGAGTTCAAAGTCTGGCAGTCAACAATGGCAAACCTACGGTTTGAAAAAAATAGAATTTACAACCACCAAGGATAAGTAAAATGAAAGAGAACGTCTTAAAGCAACTAATGCAAGATCACAAAATTTCACAGTCCACTTTGGCTAGAAAAACTGGAGTGCCTCAACCCACCATTCATCGGTTTCTAGTTGGCAAAACTTTGTTTCCAAGCTTTCAAGTGATGAAGAAACTTGCCAGTCATTTCGACGTATCGGTTGATCACTTGTACGCATCGAATGAAGAGTAGAACGCCAAGTGTCCAAGAAAAAAAGTGGATGTCGGCAATTGCTGAATTCGGTTGCGTCATATGCAAGAAATTGTATGGCGTTACCAGTCCTGCCGAGATTCATCACATTGAAGGCAAGACAAAACCGGACGCTCACTTACTGACAATTCCACTGTGTTACGCGCATCATCGCGCAGGAGAAGACAATGAAAAATTTACATCAAGACACCCATCGAAAAGCCGGTTCATTGCGCGGTATGGAACCGAGTACGATCTTAGAGAATACATCGCGGACAAGATCAACTGGACTGAGTAGCGCAACGCCAGAGGAGTGGGATCGTGTTGCAAAAGAACACCCTGCAATTTTGCGAGAAGAAAACGTATTTCAACCCAAGCATTACATTAAAGATGGTGGCGTTGAATGCATCGATGTCATGGTGCAATTGTACGGTGAGGATCGCGTCAAAGAGTGGGCTGAAATAACCGCGTTTAAATACCAGTGGAGGCAGGGCAACAAAGCAGGAAATTCACCAGAGCAAGACAAGATGAAGTCCATCTGGTACACCCGCTACAGTATGGGGGACGATCCTCGTGCCGATTAATGGACGCTCCAAGGGTCACGCTTTTGAGCGCGATCTTATTAAGAAATTTCAAGATGAGTTTGGTGAATGCGCTAGTCACTTAAAGCGGAATCTCGAACAGTATCAGACTGCCGGAAAAGCGGACATTGAATTTAATAATTTGATGATCGAAGCCAAGCGTTATAAGTCTGGCAACTGGCACAAAGAAGACTGGTGGGATCAAACGCTAACCTCTGCCGGTGATGAGTATATTCCAGTGCTGATTTATAAGTATGACCGACAGCCAATTAAGTTTGTGTTTCGGCTATCAGATTTAATGGGAAAGGGCTACGAATCAGACACTGCGACAGTCGATTATGAGACTGGGATTATGTTGATGCGTGAGCTTCTGGAGATGTGATGAAACCAGACAAGCTTAGAGTCCTCGTAAAAAATGCGGCGGAAAAAATATATTACCCCCAGTGCCTAAAGCACATAGAGGGAAGTATGCCAAAAGAGTTCCACGCGCTCGCCAGAGCCACTCTAATCTATTATCTACCGTCACAGATAGCCGACCTCCAAACGAAGGAAGAAAGGCGAGAAGCAATCAATTCAATACCTGAGATTGCAGATCCAATACACACCAAACAGTTCATCATCAATGGCGTGAAAGGAATTTGGAAAAATGCTCATAAAGCTAAGTAAGCAGGACGTTCATAGCTCTGAAATTATGGGAGCCGATACGGTAAAGCTATGCGAGATGCAGGGCTTCAAGCCAAGGCTAGAGAACGATAGGCAAAGCAGGGTAGAGGCAAACATCTATGGCTTTAAGGCAGAGTTCGCTGTTGCTCGATTACTTGGGGTAGAGACGCCTACCGTCAACGTAGTGACCGATGGTGGTGTTGACCTTTGGTTTGAGGGTGTGAGCATCGATGTGAAGTTTAACAACGCTGAGTTTGGCAACCTGATCTTTGACAACATGGATAAATTCAAATCAAAGATTGCTGTTTTGGTTGGTCGGACTAGCGACCCAGAGGTGATGCGAGTTAATGGTTGGATCAGTCGTAAGAAGTTTGGGAGTTCACATTTCCAAAAGGACTTTGGCTATGGCTCTAGGTGCGTCATGAAACATCATGATCTGCTAGATATTGAAAGTTTGTGGAAGGTACTGATGGAGTATCGATTTAAATAAAAGGAAAAAGATATGGCAGTTAAAGTAATCAACAAGGTTTGTCACCCGAATGGCAGGGATGACTTGGGTTCACAAAACCACAAGCCCACTAATATTCGTTCAATAAAAGTTAATCTGGACGATAGTCGTACTTACAGAAACTATGTGGTTTTTGATTGTTTTCATCAGGTTGTAGAAATAACCGGAACAAGTTTTCATGCGATTATTAAACAGAGTGTTGAAGATTATCCGAGGTTCAGAAAGATCCTTAAAAACTACATAGAACAGCTAGATAATCCTGACTTTGAAGATACACATTACAGAAGATAATTTAGACCAAAAAAAATAGCCCCCGAAGGGGCTACTTCGCAAGACTTAGCTTTAGAAGTTTAAGGTTTGCCTTGCTCATTTTTGTAGCTGACGATGTTTCATTTCTTCGCCAGTTTCTTACAGTTTCAAATGGGACATCGAGCATGTCGCTTATCATTTTGCTTGTCAGATGATGCTCTTCAATCAAAGCCATCAGTTCAGGATTTTTCACGCTACCTCCTTCGGGATGCTTCCTTTGGCATAAACGCTCATAGTGTCAAGCTTGGCAATTAAATCAGCAAGTTCTTGCCTTTGAGCTTTGTTTTTTAACAACACATAACTAGCGCAAGCCCAGTAGGTCTCATTTCGATCTAGTCCTTCACGAAAGCATTTAAGGATGTAATCGGTAATGCTTCTTGAACGATTAGCTTCTTCGGCAGATGCCCATTTCGGCACATTGTTAATCTTCATAATAATCCTCCTCAGGATTGGTTTAGTGTCAAAGTTAACACTAGGAAACCACCGTTGCCGGTGGCTTCGTGGTGATTACTCATAAGTTGGATTTTTTTTCATCGAGTTTAGTTTTAATAAGATGTCTGTATCTCGACAAGCTATCGCCATTAAGCCAAATCGGCTGATACCGAAAACGCCCGTCCTTCTGAAGTTTCTGCGCTTTTTCGTGTCTCATTTCATTAAAAGTTTTCATCACGCCACCTCCAGCACTCTGTTGTCGTAGCCACTGTTGCCTAGAGATTCCTCCAAACTTCCGATACCGCCAGCCTTGATCCAAGACCGAACAAACTCACGCTTAGTCTCGTCAGTAGCATTAAGTTCTAACATGTATGCCCCGATAACATCTGCATCCACATCTACAGTAAATTCAATTTTAACTTTCATAATAATTCTCCTCAGAATTGTTTAATTAAGTGTTCAAAAATAAACACTAAGAAACCATCCGTAGATGGCTTCGTGGTGCTTACTCATCTTTTCCGCGCAAGGTTACTGCCCAATAGCAGTCTTCGCTATGCTCATATGAAATTTCGTAATCTGGGTGACTAGAATCGACATGACTTACGTAGGCATAGCTACCCTCGATTAGCGCATTTGGGTACTCGTCAGCAGGGTATTCTGAAAGGGCGAGGTTTATCTCTTTCATCGTGATTTGACCATAGCTCCAGCCATAGATCACCTCTTCCCAAGTGCCTTCAGATTTAACCATTACTCGCCACCCATTACTTCTGATAATTGGGAAGCCTTTTACGTGCGCTCTTTCCATCTTGCGTCTAACTGCTCGCCTTGTGTCTGCTATCTTTTTTAGTATGCTCATTGTAATCCTCCTCAGGATTGGTTTTAGTGTCAAAATAAACACTAGTAAGCTACCCCGAAAGATAGCTTAGTGGTGCTTACTCATAGCGAGGTCGTTCCTCAGGAAATTCTCTAGGGGGGTGAGATTCCACTGACACTACGATGTCAGATTTCCCCCAAGCCCCACCAACAGTGATGTAATTATCATCGCCGTTGCCGTCAGAGTCACAGCCGTCCAGAGAATTAAATCCCATGCGATACTCTGTAGGTTGCTGTATTTTCTCTCGCAGTTCTTTAGCTAAAGTATAAGCCGTTTGTGGATCTGCAAAACGTCCTTTGCATCCCACTGGTTCTCCGGCGTTATACCACCATCCGCCTTCTTCTCCACCGCCGTAGCATGAACGAACTTCATAAACATTTACGTAATTCATCACGCCACCTCCGAACAGTGCTGATCATAATCTGCCGCCCATGCTTCAGAGACAGCATCAAGACCGTAGTCATAGATTATTTCGTCAGGACTTTGATTCCACTCGTGGACATAGCCAAACCAAGAGTAGTCTGTTTCGGCTTCACCAGTAATGAGGTATATGCATCCCATATCACCGGCTTCGCTAGCATCTTTGGCTTCCTTGAAACTAGTGCCGCGATACTCTTGCTCGCCTTCGATATCAACCTCAATTGTGTAGCCTCTTTTTAAACCCCATTTAATGAGGTGTAAGTGTGCTTTTTTCATAATATCCTCCTCAGGATTGGTTTCGTGTTCAAAAATAAACACTAAGAAACCATCCGTAGATGGCTTCGTGGTGGTTACTCTTCTTCAGTGTCATGCTTGACAATAAGCGATGACAGATTCTCGATAACAACCGATAAGTCATTCGCTTGCCTCCTTGTTTTTTCTTAAGGCGTTAAAAACTACAACCGCAAGACCATAAAATGCTGAAAGCAAAAACGCTAATAAACAGACAAGCAGAGTGGACTCAAAGCCTTCTTTTCTAACAAAAATTCCCGACATTTCAAAAAGAAATTGAGTTAAAAATATAACCCCTGTAATTTTAAAAAGTGCTTTAGGTACAACATAACTTATTTTATTCATCACGCCACCTCTTCACGATGATCATCGATCACGTTAAAGGCTTTACACAAAGTCTGCTCTGCCTGTCTTATGGCACTAGCACTATCGTCAAAGCCGCGATCTCTCAGCGCACGATCTGCGTCCTCAAGACGCGCACTTAGAACATATATCTCTTCGCGCATAGCATGTAGCAATTCATCCTCAGAAAGCTCCTTGAATGATTCGCTCTTTAACTGCGGTATGGTTGTATATTTACTCATAATAATTCTCCTCAGAATTGTTTAATTAAGTGTCGAAATTAACACTAGCAAGCTACCCCTAAAGATAGCTTGATGGTGCTTACTTCTTGCGTTTAGCATCCCACTCTTTTTGCTTATCTATCACTACAAGCATAGCACCTGAAAATGCGGTGATGAATACTGTAACGAATATTAAGCCTAAAATAAATTCGAGCATAATTTTTACCTCGGTTATAATACTTTTGGCGGACTGGTATTTTGGTCATCCGTGACCGGAATCCTCCTCAGGTTGTATGCCAGTTCGCCACCTTATTTCCCTGCCGAATGCCACCCACGAATAAAGCCTAATCGAGAGGGGTGATCTTCGTCGTATCCGCGCTTATCCAAATACATCTGGAGTTTCGCGGTCACAGGCAGTGAGCGTTGACCGATTTGTGTAACTTTTGCTGTTTCGGTTTGCGGCTCATAGTCGAGCAATCCATGCACAAAGCCTTGAACCAGATCACCCAGTTCTTTACGAGTGACCATGGACTTGACTTCTTTGCCCTGTAGTCGCTTGGCAATGATATTTCGCTCTTCATCAGTAAGGTTGATCGAGACATTAGTTTTCACTTGAACATCTCCCGAATCTGATGCATTGCAGTTCTATACTTGTCGCGCTTTAAGTGACCATTTTCGACAGTGTAGAAAGCGTGAACTTTGTTGCGGCGTAAATCGGAGTGCGACTTGTACGCAACGTGCTTACTTCCCTCAATGATCCAACTGGTGTTACTAAAATCGCCCAGTCGCTTCAAAACGCGGTAAGTGTCTGGCTGTTGCTCAGACAGATTTGCTACAAAATAAGACATAATGACCTCCTCAGGTCGTAGTTTTCCAAGAGCCAAGGAGACGCGGAACACTAATTAATATACGCCGATGCTGACCCCACTGTAAGTGGGCGCATCTATTAATAGGGCGTCAGTGTTTCATCGCGTCTCAGGCTTTCGACCAGTAACTAACTGGTCTCATCAGTTGGATTAGTCTGGCAGGTTATCTCCCTCAAGCCAGTGTTCAAAGCACTTCCAAGTCGTTGGGTTCCGCTTGATATTAGCCACCAGATCTCGTTTGGTGAGCGGGTCGGTTGGATCAAATGCCATAGCCAAAAAAGCCTTGTACTTTCTGGCGTTCTGGCGTTGTGCGTCATAGAACATTTGCAATTGTGTTTTCATCTTCAGAGACCTCCTCAGGTCGTGGTTATCTAGGACGCCCAAAAGGGCGTTTCGGCTGGTCACCAACCAGCTCTCATTCAGCTAGAAAAAATTGGGCGGGGAAAAAGATCCCCACACCCCTATGCCGCATCTTCCAATAGGGCAGTACTACCATTCTCATCCAGATACTGAATCGCCTTAGACGCTTGTTTAGCCGCCTTGACGATGTGTCTAGGATCATCCTTAAGTGACTTGAGCCAAGACTTGATATAGGACTCATGCTGTAGACCCTCATAAGGGATGCCTAACAACGCACCACCCATTGCCGCACCTAACTCAGCCACCAACTCTTCAAAGGCATAGCCTTCAGTGGCAAAGCTGTTATTGATCTGGCGCTTGAGTCGGTCAGAGTGACCAGTCCAGTGAACCATTTCATGTAGCAGGGTTGCATCATGGTTTGCCTCGTCATTAAACGCATCGAGTGATGGCATTTTGATGGTGTCAATTGATGGAATAAAACAAGCTTTATCACCACCATACTGGAGGTTGATGTTGAGGCTATCAGCAAGTCGATTGACTGCACCTGTACCTGCTGATGGTGGCGTGTATTGCTTGCCACCCTCTAGCCCTTCGATCTGGGCAACATTCCACACTGGGAAGCACTTGTTGATAAATCCCATCTTGTCATCGCCAGTCTGCTTATCTTTGTAGATCGACTTAGCCATGAACCAGACATACTCACAACCGCCATTAGGGTCAGTATTTTTAGGTACTTTGCCCCCAAGCGCGGTAGCTTGTTTGTAGGTTAGCCATCCAGTGTTTCCCCACTTCTCAGATTCAAATCCAAGGTTAAAGAAGTTGATTCCAGAGTAGGGTCTGCCGGTTGATGCATTATGAGGTGCTGAACCATCACAGACTGAAGTCCAAGGCTTACGCCAGTTGTCTGCACTTTCCAGATTTTCGATAATGCGCTGTGTAACTTTTTCAAATAACTCGTCATACTTTTTCATGTTGTGCCTCCTCAGGCTTTAAATAAATACAATAGAATCCACTCCTCGAATGGATTCGATGAATTTACTTAATTGCGGTGATGTAAATGACCGTGCCGTTGTCATGGAATTCATCAGGCTCTTCAAACTTAAAACCAGAACTTTCGCGTGGGTCGTTTTGGTAGATTGCTACATCGTCGATGCAACCCTTAAACATTGTCACTACTACATAAACTTCTTTCATGCCGTCCCTCCTCAGGGTGATTTAAATAAATACAATAGAATCCACTCCTCGAATGGATTCGATGAATTTACTTGGTTGTGTGCTATTGATGCGTGACTAGACCCTCATCAATGAGGTATGTCGCAGTACGCCCATACCATCCTTGAAGTGACCAGACCCTGCCGGTGTCAATCAGTAGCTGAAAGGCTTCCAGATATGTGCTGTTGTCTGGGTTTTCTTCAGTTTCGATGTATAAAATTGCTTCTAAGATATCCATGTTGTGCCTCCTCAGGCTTTAGGTCTCATGACGCACCGGAGTGCGTTTCGGCTATTCCTCAGTAGCCTCATCAGATGAGTTGTGAAGATCGGCAAAGATGCCGGTCAACATGGCGATAGAGCCATCATCTAACTGGGATTCCAGTCGGATGAGATGCTCATCACCTGACAGTTTTAAGTCCTGCCTGACTTGATCAAATTTGGACACAGCGCCCTCCTTTGGTTTTTGAAAATCGGGGGAAAAAACTAACCACCCCCAATGCCGGATTCTCATAGGTTACTAAAGGCGATATAGACAACAGATGCCGTCACCCAAATACCCACAAGATAGATTGCTAGGTTAGTCTCAACAAACGCTTTAAACAGTTTCATAGTGCCTCCTCAGGCTATAGTTTTCCAAGACCTAGAAGCCACTGGGCACTCTTAGGGGTGAGAGTGTTATTCCCGAACGGCTCTTTATCGTCAGGTGGACGCTAGGTTTCGACTGGTAACTAACCAGTCTCATCAGTTGGATAGTATTTCGTTGGCTATTTCGTCAAAGAATTTGCCGATGACAGAGTCAGGAATGTCAAGCTGATTGTTTAGTTCTAGAAAAAGGTCAGCCTCGATAAAGTTCCAGTTGATACTGCCGTCATCCGTAATGTTGAATGGATTTGCGATGGAATTAATCATTATATTTTTGATGAGTTTTTTCATGATAGTTGCCTCCTCAGGCTGATTTAAATAAACACGATAGAAGCCACCGCAATGGCTTCGACTTGCTTACTTACATAATGTTTGACGCTACTTGAAGTAGAGCAACGATGGGGTTGTCATCCTCTCTGGTGAGCTCGCCACCAATATCAGATCCGCTGTCTGCGGCTACCCACTCTCGCCCACACTTAACAGCGTAGGCAATGAGCCTTCCCTCACAAGTTAAGTCGCAAGCTTCGTACAGCGTTTCGCCTTCGTACTTACTCTCGTACTGGCTAGCCTCAAACTGCTCACCCTTGTAGATGACTCTGCTTTCCCCATCACCCAGATCAGAAACCGTTGCGGTCACAATATCGCCTGACCAGTCGCTTGCATTAAAAGTTAATGTGTTCATAAGTTTGCCTCCTCAGGCTAATTGGTTTTGGTATGCCCTACCGAATGCAGGACATACTCAAACCAACTCATCAGGCTCTACTCACACCGGAGTGCTTTCGCGGTCAGGTTAACCACCTGATAGGTTGTTTCGAGATTTTCCACTGTGGTCGCTCATACGCGGTTACCTCAGCTTACTAGCGTTGTTGATGGCTCGTTGATCCTGAGTGCCCATCTGGCTAGCCCAACAACATCACTGTTGGTGTGGGGGTCAATTTCCTAGCATCGCCCATGTACTGTCTACTCGCTTGCGCTTTCGGGGTGTTGGTGTGGACATCTACTCGCCTAAGGCTTTCGGTGGCAGGTCATGTCGGAGACCTCGTAACCGGTGGTTGTATTAACCATGCTCTAAAGATAGACGTTGATATTGCCTTTGTCAATTATATTTACAGTGGTACAATAGAT
>ENA-OSET01000326-OSET01000326.1-sediment-metagenome-genome-assembly--contig:-NODE-326-length-54393-cov-9.650066_pt1 | contig 54393 bp, 55 predicted proteins | sample MGYA00237882_ERZ534229 | MGnify/ENA primary metagenome ERZ534229 (study PRJEB26408, sample SAMN06266212) | sediment metagenome | isolation source: Hudson Canyon methane seep mesocosm | place: USA:Hudson...
CTAGATTATGAACTGGAAAAATTTTCCAATAAAATCGGACACGTAGTAAATTTCAATAAAGCCGCACGCAGCCAATACTTAACTTTTTCTAAATCAGCAGAAGCCAACTGGAGCGCAAATTTTCGCGACCTTAATGCCAGTATTACTCGCATGAGCACCCTTGCAGATAGCGGTCGCATTACTGAAGATCTAGTATCCGAAGAAGTTATACGACTAAAGCAAAAGTGGGGAACCATTAATGATCATGACTCTACGCACTTACTAAGATCATTAGTGAGCGCAGAAATACTAGATGAATTAGATTATTACGATCAACTTAACCTAATCAACATCATTAACGTATGCCGCAGCAGCCAATCGATGGCCGAAGCCGGAAGGAAATTATTTAATAAAAGTCGTGAAAATAAAAAATCGACCAATGACTCTCACAGGGTAAAGCAACTGCTAAGCAAGTTCGATATTACTTTCGAAAGAATACGGCAGCTTTAGATACAAATAAGCCGCACTCGTTTCGAGTATGGCTTATTCTTTAACAACAGCAAATAACTAGCTTTAATTAATCAATAATCACAGGCTCAAAAGATTTAACCAAATCATCAACTGCTTTCATCTGTGCCAAATAAGGCTCAAGCTTATCTAGTGGCAATGCACATGGGCCATCGCATTTAGCTTCATCAGGATTCGGGTGAGCTTCTAAGAACAAACCTGCAATACCTAACGCCATGCCAGAACGTGCAAGCTGGAACGCTTGAGCACGACGACCGCCAGCAGAATCAGTACGGCCACCAGGACGCTGCAAGGCGTGAGTCGCATCAAAGATCACAGGTGCTTGAACTTTCATGTCGTCCATACCCAGCATATCAACCACTAGGTTGTTATAACCGAAGCTAGAACCACGCTCACATAACATCAGCTTGTCATTACCTGCATCTTGAAACTTAGTCAGGATGTGACGCATTTCGTGTGGCGCTAAGAACTGAGGCTTTTTGATATTAATCGCAGCGCCAGTCTCTGCCATCGCAACAACCAAATCAGTTTGACGAGCCAAAAACGCTGGCAATTGAATGATATCTACAACTTCAGCAACAGGGGCTGCTTGAAACGGTTCGTGTACGTCAGTAATAATCGGTACGCCAAACGTTTGTTTAATTTCTTGAAATATTTTTAAGCCTTCTTCCATACCAGGGCCACGGTAAGAATTAATAGAAGAACGGTTGGCTTTATCAAAAGACGCTTTAAAAACGTAAGGAATGCCCAGTTTTTCAGTTACTTTTACGTACTCTTCACAAGTACGCATGGCAAGATCACGGCTTTCTAAAACATTAATACCACCGAATAATGCGAACGGCGCATCGTTATCGATAGTAAGGTTTTGTACTTGAACTGACTTAATCATTCTGTCATTCCTTCATTCAATATTTTTAAAACTATAATTTTTTATTTTAAACGCCGATGTGCAAGGTTTGAAACCGCCTGCAGTTCGGTAGTTCGTTCTTTGCCACGCCGCAAGTACGCCACTTCGTTCTCCCTGTAGGCTCTGCTACAGCTCCCTGCTGTAGAAGGACTTTGAACGAACTACCGAACCGCTGGCCTCAGACACCTGAGTAAATTCTAGGTTTTCTATAAATAACTAATGACGGCTTTAGGTTTATGAAATACAACATTCAAAAACTTTCTGCGTATTGGCTTAAGCCGTCAGATCGAAAAATAACAATCAACTTATGAGTCTGAATTATTGTCAGTGGTGATGTATTAGGTGATTCGTTTCTGGCGGCGTCATTTCGCAGGGAAGCGAAATACGAGCCTACAGGGAGAGCGAAGCGACGTATTCACGGCGTCCCCAGAAAGGAATCACCTAATACAGCGCTTACCAAAACTCGAAAATCACGGCGTTTCTAAAATAAGAAACTACAGCACCACTAAATTATCAATATGTATTAATTCTTCTTCACCAACATAGCCTAACAACTCTTGCTGTTGCTCGCTGGTCTTACCACACAATTTTTGTGCTTCGCTTTGGTCAAAATTAATCAAACCTTTTGCGACCACTCGGCCCTTACCATTCAAACAAGCCACCACTTCACCACGACGGAAAATGCCTTTTACCGCTTTTACCCCGACAGGTAATAAACTATTGCCACCCTTCTTCAAAGCTTTAACGGCACCATCATCCAGTATTAATTCACCGGAATGTTGCAGATGTCCAGCAATCCACTGCTTGCGTGCGACTTCTGGTTCTGTATCGGCGACCAACAGCGTACCAATTTTTTCTTTCGCACGTAAGCGGGTTAAAACATTCTCAATGCGACCACCGACGATCACCGTATCAGCACCCGAGCGCGCAGCAAAACTTGCAGCCTTCACCTTAGTAATCATACCACCACGACCCAAGGCTCCGCCATCACCCGCCATGCCAGAGAAAGACTCATCCGAAGCGCGTCCTTCAGTAATCAACTCGGCATCATCATTATGACGCGGATCTTTAGTAAATAAACCATCTTGGTCGGTAAGAATAACCAGAGTATCGGCTTCAACGAGATTGGCAACCAAAGCGCCCAAAGTATCATTATCACCGAAACGAATTTCATCGGTAATCACCGTATCGTTTTCATTCACGATCGGCACAACACCCATTTCAATTAACGTACGCAAAGTCGAGCGCGCATTAAGATAGCGTTGGCGATTGGATAAATCAGCGTGGGTTAATAAGATTTGTGCAGTATGTTTTTCGTGTTGCTTAAACGCCGTCTCATAAGCTTGTACTAAGCCCATCTGGCCAACCGCAGCCGCGGCTTGCAACTGATGGACTTCACTCGGGCGTGAAGTCCAACCTAAACGAGTCATGCCTTCGGCAACAGAACCCGAAGAGACCAAAACAATCTCAATGCCTTGCGACATCAGATCAGCAATTTGATCAACCCAAGCTTGAATGCCTGGGCGATTAAGACCTTTGCCATCATTGGTAAGTAGAGCACTGCCAATTTTAATAACCCAGCGCTGACCTGCAACTAAGCGATCTCTGGCGGACTTTAAATCAACAGCTGGTTTCATTACTCTTGTACCCACTCAACTTCTACATCGTAGTCATCATCATCGTCATCATCCAAACCAGCCTTACGGGCGGCGGCGCGTTGACGACGATATTCTGCCAGCTCTTCCATACGATCGCGAGACTCTTGCTCAACGGTTTCACGCTCTTCAACTATCTGCGCAGCAAATTCTTCATCTTCAGCAGCGCGTTCACGACGCTCTTCGATGTAATCCATAATGTCATTGGTAAGTGGCTTAGTGCCTTCACCAGTCAATGCCGAAATTTGATAAACAGGGCCTTTCCAGCCTGTTTTCTCTAATAGCGCCTGACATAATTCTTCATGTTCTTCTTCAGAAACAAGATCTAACTTGTTCAATACCAACCAGCGATCACGCTCAGCCAAGGCTGGAGAGAAACGCTCAAGTTCACGACTAATCGCTAGCATATTTTCAGCTGGATCACTTTCGTCAAACGGTGCCATATCAACGATATGCAGCATTAGCTGAGTACGTACTAGGTGCTTCAAGAAGCGAATACCTAAACCGGCACCATCAGAAGCCCCTTCGATCAAACCCGGAATATCGGCAATCACGAAGCTTTTATGTTGTCTTACCGAGACTACACCCAAGTTCGGTACTAGGGTAGTAAACGGATAATCAGCAACTTTTGGCTTAGCCGCAGAAACTGAGCGAATGAAAGTCGACTTACCGGCATTCGGTAAACCGAGCAAACCAACGTCGGCCAAAACCTTCATTTCAAATTTTAAATTACGTGACTCACCAGGCTGACCTGGCTTTGTCTGGCGTGGGGCACGGTTAACAGACGATTTAAAACGGGTATTACCCAAACCGTGGAAACCACCACGAGCAACCATCAACTTTTGCTGATCTTCAGCAAGGTCGCCTAATACTTCAAGAGTATCTTCATCAATTACTGTCGTACCTACCGGTACTAGCAAAGTGATGTCTTCACCCATGTGGCCCGTCATATCGCGACTCTGGCCATTTTTACCGTTCTCTGCACGATAACGGCGAGTATAACGGTAATCAATCAGGGTATTAACGGCATCATCGGCAACCACGTATACAGAACCACCGTCACCGCCATCACCACCGTTTGGACCACCCTTGGCAACGAATTTTTCACGGTGGAAGCTCATGCAACCATTACCACCTTTACCAGCGTCTACGCTGATGCTAGCTTCATCTACAAATTTCATGGCAACCTCCTATTCATTCCCACAGACATTACAGCTTAGCTTCTAAACCAAACTTAAATCCGAAGCCGAGTCGTTTGGCTAACTTTCGCTATGGATTATGTCGTTCTGCGGCCCGTCGTAAATACGGCGCTTCGCTCTCCCTGTAGACTCAACTAAAAGATCCCTCTTTTAGATGGCCTTAAACAACACAACCCATACCAAAACGCCAAACAACTCGGCTTCTCACACCTTTGCAGGCGCTGAATTCTTTATTTCTCAGCAATATTCACTATAAATAATTGCTCTTTTTCTAAAACAAAAACGCCCCAGCAAGGCCAGGGCGTCTTTGGTAACACAAGTAACTATAAAACTTAGCTAGCAGGAATAATGCTAATAGTCTTACGGTTATTTGGGCCTTTAACTTCAAACTTAACTTCGCCCGCTTCAGTAGCGAACAAAGTGTGGTCACGACCACAACGAACGTTAGTTCCAGGGTGGAACTTAGTGCCACGCTGACGAACCAAAATGTTACCTGCAACTGCCTGTTGGCCGCCGAACATTTTGACGCCTAAGCGTTTTGATTCGCTATCGCGACCGTTATTAGTACTACCACCAGCTTTTTTGTGAGCCATGCTCTAGCCTCCAATTTGGTTCCCTTGGTGCATCACTGCCGCCAAGTTCGCCGTAATTAATAAAAAGATTTAAAGTCAGAATTAACCAGCGATGCTAGTAATCTTGATTTCAGTGAACCACTGACGGTGGCCCATTTGCTTCATGTGGTGCTTACGACGCTTGAACTTCATAATTTTAACTTTCTTATGACGACCGTGAGCAACAACTTCAGCGCTTACTTTAGCGCCTTCAACAACTGGCTGACCGATTTTAACGTCGTCGCCATTGCCGATTAGCAAAACTTTTTCGATCGCTACGGCTTCGCCAGTAGCTACTTCAAGTTTTTCAACTTTCAGTGTTTGACCTTCTTCAACACGGTACTGTTTACCGCCTGTAACAACAACTGCGTACATAACACTGTCTCCGTTGTGGGTTAATGAATCTAACACCGAATCTCACAAGCGATTTAACTCAACCTGCCGTTGCTTTTGTTCTAGGTCTACGGGAAACACTCTGGTTTCCAATATAGTAGAGAACGGAATTTCGGGGCGCGAGATTGTAACCCAACAAGCTGACTGACGCAAGCACCTAATTCCTCGTCATGCTTGACAGTTTAAGCCCTTAGCAATAGCATGTTGTCCCTTATTCCATCTGGCCTAAAGGCGCTATTTCCACCATGCAGGTTAAAGACATTTACGCGATTATCGAGCAGGACTTTGCTGACGTCGATACGCTTATCCGCGAACAACTCTCTTCTCGTGTTCCCCTAGTTGAAAAAATCGCTGATTACATCGTCTCCAGTGGTGGTAAACGCTTACGTCCTTTATTGGTCATCATGACCGCTAAGGCACTTGAACAGTCAGGCACAGAAGCAAATAAACTGGCTGCTGTGATCGAGTTCCTTCACACCGCTACTTTATTACATGATGATGTTGTGGATACTTCCGACATGCGCCGTGGAAATCCGACCGCGAATGAAAAATGGGGCAATGCCCCGAGTGTTTTAGTCGGAGACTTCTTATATTCTCGCTCTTTCCAAATGATGGTCGAGCTAAAGAACTTACAGGTGATGGATATTTTATCCAACTCAACCTGTGTGATTGCTGAGGGTGAAGTTTTACAGTTAGTTAACTGCAAAAACCCAGATACCAGCGAAGAACAGTATATGGATGTCATCAAGGGTAAAACTGCGATGTTATTCGAAGCCTCTACTCATGCCGCCGCGGTTTTATGTGGCGCGAATGCAGAGCAAGAGCAAGCATTAAAGAATTATGGTCACCACCTTGGCATGGCCTTCCAACTCGTTGATGACGTATTGGATTATGAAGGTGACGCAGAAGCGATGGGCAAGAACGTTGGTGACGACCTTGCCGAAGGCAAGCCGACTCTACCTTTAATTCACGCCATGCGTGAAGGCTCTGAAGAACAAGCTAAGCTGATTCGTAAAGCAATCCGGAAAGGTGGCCTAGAAGACATCGATGCCATCATGGAAATTGTTAAAACCTGTGGTTCGCTAGATTACACCAAACAAATAGCGCGCCAGCATGTTGAGCTAGCGCAAGAATGCTTGAACCAATTAGTCGATACTGATGCCAAACAAGCATTACACCACTTGGCGCGCATCGCCATTGAACGCAATACTTAAGCCTCTACCGCTAATCGCTGTTAAGGCTCGTAAGATAAAATAAACAGGAGCCTTAACATGGCCTGGATTGTTAACCGATTTTCTTTTCTACTCTCTTGCCTACTATCTTCCCTAGTAGTCATGATGGTGAGCATCAACTCTGCTCAAGCAGGCATTCTCGATAGCCTGACGCAAGGCGAACCTAAATTCCTTCCCGTCGGCGAAGCCTTCCCTTATCAAATAGACCAACAAGGCAGCCAACTCAGCATCATCTGGGACAGTGCCGACGAATATTATTTATATAAAAAGAAGTTTTACCTCAAGCAAGGCAAAGAAAAATTCAAAGCGATCACATTCTCTGAAGAAGGCGAGTTAAAGCACGACGAAGCATTCGGCGAAGTCATTGTTTTTTATCACCAAGTTGAAGCCCGTTTTGATCTAACCCAATTAGCACCTAATACACCAACCATCTTAGGCTTCCAAGGGTGTGCCGATGCAGGCCTGTGCTATCCACCGCAAAAAATCGAACTCGATATAGACTGGCAAGCGGTAAAAGCCCCAACCACGAAATCAATAACCAACAACTCTGCTGAAAAAATCATCACTTCAGAGCCAACGACTCAAGCCGCCACTTCAAACGATGAAAACGAAAGCTGGATCGAAGGCAAATCTTGGTTCAGCGTCGTCGGTTTATTCTTCATCTTAGGCCTAGGGCTAACCTTTACTCCTTGTGTATTGCCTATGGTGCCGATTCTTACCAGTATCGTGATTGGTCAACAAAAGCATACTCCAGCCAAAGGCTTCGTTTTATCCACCACCTACGTGCTAGGCATGGCCATCACTTATGCCGCCGCCGGAGTCACCGTTGGTTTATTAGGCGCGGGCGCTAACATCCAAGCCTGGATGCAAACCCCTTGGATTCTCACCATTTTTGCCATCCTATTCCTCGTACTATCACTGTCAATGTTTGGATTGTACGAACTGCAATTACCCAGCGGCTTACGTAATCGCTTAAACAACATGAACCAAAAACAGAAAGGCGGCAGCTTAATCAGCGTCTTCCTGATGGGAGTTTTATCCGCCCTAGTTGTTTCCCCTTGTGTCTCCGCCCCACTTGCTGGTGCCTTAGTGTATTTAAGCACCACAGGTGATGCCTGGTTAGGCGGCAGTGCGTTATTAGCTCTCGGCTTAGGTATGGGAACACCGCTAATTATATTAGGCACCTCTGGTGCTTCTATGATGCCCAAAGCCGGTGGCTGGATGGATCAAATCAAAGCCTTCTTCGGCATCTTATTAATCGGTGTAGCGATCTGGTTATTATCGCGCTTCTTAGATGCTACCCTGATCCTAGCGATGTGGGGCATACTCGCCATCGTTTACGCCATTTACCTAGGCGCTATCGAACCGATTGAACCGGCTCAAACCGGCGTTAAGCGCACCGTAAAAGGTCTGGCTTTTGTTGTACTGACCTACGGAGTACTCGCGCTCATTGGCGCCCTACAAGGGAACGACGATCCTTTAAAACCTCTGGCCTCTAGCCATGCGGCGATGAACTCATCCAGCGATCACAATAGCAATCTTGCCAGCCCCTTTAAAAACATCGACAACAAAACCCAGCTTGATGCGGCAGTAAAAAATCATCTCGCGGCTAACCCCAATGGCGCAGTCATGCTCGATTATTACGCCGACTGGTGCATTGCGTGTAAAGTGATGGAAAAAGAAGTCTTTCACCACAGTGATGTGCAAGCGCACTGGCCAGAATTATTATGGCTGCAAATCGACGTCACCGACCAAACCCCAGAACAAGTCGAGTTAATGACCCAATTCAATTTATTTGGCCCACCAAGCATGCTGTTTTTCACCAAAGACGGCGAACTAGAAAAACACAGAATCTTAGGTGAAATGCACAAAGAAGAATTCACCAACCACTTGAATAAAGTGAAAGCGACCTTATAGATATCTCATAACTGAAATAGAAGAAGTTAGCTCGAGGTTTACCATGCTTATTGTTTGTTCCCACTGCCACGCGACCAACCGCATTCCAGCAGATCGTAAAGCCAGTGAAGGCCAATGCGGAAGTTGCAAACAACCAATATGGCAAGGTAAACCCGTTGATTTAAGCGAAGCGCAATTCGCTAAATACACCACTAAAAATGACATGCCTGTGGTGGTGGATTTTTGGGCCAGCTGGTGCGGACCTTGTAAAGCAATGGCCCCTGCGTATGCACAAGTATCAGAGCAAATGAAAAACCAAGCCCTGTTCGCCAAAGTGAATACCGAAAATGCTCAACAACTCGGAGCGCAACTCAATATTCGCAGCATTCCTACGTTAGCAGTATTTCGCAACGGCAAAGAAGTCGATCGTATTGCTGGCGCCTTACCCGCAAATCAATTGCAGCAGTGGATACAACAAGCTTTGATGAAAACGCCAAATTAAGCGCTCGATTATAGTAAAATAAGTATAAAAGCTGACTTACTGAAAGCCCCAATTAAACTAGAATCCCTCTCGAACTCTTAATTAGCTCTTCCCACTCGATGACGTCTAATCAGCATCGCCCCTATCAAGGATGATATACAGGACATGACAACTTACGTCGAATTGAAACGCGGTGACAATGATAAATCCAAAAAATGGGGTGGAAAAACACTAGAAAATCCCCCCCTAAATATCTTGTAAAAGACTTACAAGAAGACCTAAAGTCAGTCGGAGTATTTATTTCTACAGCTAATGGAGTCTTTGGTCCCAAGACTGAAAAGGCACTAAAATTATTTCAATGGGTTTGCGCTAAAATGACACATTGTTTAAAAGACAAAAAACATTATTCGCGCGTAAAAACTACAAAGATACTTATAGATGGCAGTCTAAATCTAGATACATATAACGAACTTACTCAATGGATTAAAGACAAAAAAGAAGTTACCGGAGACCTTATTCGTATAAGCTTTAGTGATTTAAGTAATATCGAAGCAAGCCCAAACTTTAAAAAGATATCATCTGCTAAAGTTTTTAAATCGGAGTTAGTGATATCTAAGTCGGCAAAAAAGTTAATTTCTGACATAAACAATAAGGCCAAAAATGAGAGCGTCACTATCAAAGTAAACCAGGCGTTTCGGGAGAAGAGCGTCAAATTAACTGGCGCAGTTGTTACCCCAGCGAAAAAGTCTCAACACTTAGTTGGTCATGCTATAGACTGTAATATTGTTGACGGAGATAATTGGAATAACAGCACCTCATTTAAAAATAAAAAAGAGACTGAGGGTGCTAAAAAATTAATAACGGCGTTAAAAAAACAAGATTATAGGTGGGGAGGTGATTTCACCCCTATTGATTCTCCAGACTTTGATCTTAAGCTAGACCACACCACCTTTTCTTATGAAGCAAAATTTTTCCTAAACCAGCGAATGATATCTCTTAATCACGAAATCAGAAAGGAAAAGATTTAATGCTAGGTTTAAGAGCAATAATAAAATCTGCCATATTAGTTTTCATTACTTTGGGAATTTTAGCTTGTGGGAGCGAGCCAGAAATAAAGAATGATTATTCATACATCAAACACTTACCAGCTAAAGCTCATGACGCCTATGCACGTGGAGACGGCATCCTTCTTTTTTCTTTTCGGAAAAACATACAGGACTCAGAAGCATATGCAGACTGGGCCGAATACTTGAATAATTTTAATTCCACTTCTAATTCAGACATTGTAATTTCCAAAGCGAGCAAAGGGTTTATAACTTCTTTAAATATCACCAGCCCTGAATTCAGTATCTTTTTAAAAAAGGGGCAGCAGAGCTATTTTTACGATGGTCTAATAGTTGAACCCCAAGTTTATACAGCTGTATATAGAAAATATTCTGGTGAAGATCTTTCCAATATTGATAGATCATTCCTACCTCAAACATTTTGCCAGTCACAGTTATCATCATTAGTACTAACGAAAAACTGTGTTGAAGATTAATAGAGATGCTACTTGTGTTCAATGCAACCAAGCGCGAGTCGAGGAAAAATCACCCTTGAGCGATATACTTAAGTGAACCAACTATCTTCGCCAAACGCCCTTCGACATCATTGACCTGATCATAACAGGCGCGCAATTTATTCACATGACCCTTCACTAGCTCAATAATCAACAACTCTTGCTGCTCATCTAAATTCAAAACCAGCAACTCCTCGGTTAATTCCAACATCATATCTGCAGCTTCTTGGTTGGCATGCTGAATATTATCACTATGGTTCTTCTGCAATTGCGATAAGGCTAACTCGGCTTTATGCGCTAATAGCAATAACTCTTGCTGCTGATGAAACTTCACCTCAACTTGTAAAGACTTCAATCGCGCTTCTACACCACTCATTAAGACACAAAGATGATCTTTAAAGCGACCATAAGCGGATTCTTGCTGCGGCATATTTTTTATTAATAATGAGCAGTTAGAAAAATTAAATATGCTACGTTGAGCAAAATCAATTATACGACCGCCATGACGACTTTGTCGTAATAACTCCGCTTCTAAAGGCGCAATTTTTGCCGCATGGCCTAGCATCGAAACTTCATTTTCTTGCCAAAATGCCGTAATGGCATTCAAGCCAAAAGACTTCAAACACGCCACTAGACTTTGAGCTAACTCAGCATGATTTGAACAGTTAAATGCCTGCTCCATAAATAACGCTAACTGCCCCTGCTCCGAAGAATGAGTCATTGCCTCAAAAGCCGCTTGGCGTGCCACATCAACCTGATCACTTAAACTTTTACGATAAGCACCATGCTCTAGTGCCCGCTCTACTTTAGCCTGCAGTTCAGTAATATCATACGGCTTGCAAATATAATCATCAGCCCCTGCGGCATAGCCTTTCAAACGGGCCTCTAGACTATCGTGAGCAGAAATAAATAAAATCGGCGTATTGGCCGTCTCAGGTCGTTCGCGTAATGCTTCACAAACATCATAACCACTCATACCTGGCATCTGTACATCTAGCAAGATACAAGGGGTTTCGCGACCAGCTGTGGCTAGCATTTTTTGTTGATCAATAAAGGTTTCAATGGGGTGCTGAGCCAAAGTCTTTTGCACAAGATCTAAATTCCATTGCTCATCATCCAGTACGAGTATCCTTTCTTCATTGACCATACTAATCCCTCAGTTTCCTTTTGATTTATATCAAGCTTAGCAAAACCATATGAAAAACAAGGTTTATTTACTGATTTAAATCAAAGTACTTTTCTGTCCATTACCTAAGCTCTAATCAAATAAAGAATCCAAAAAACAAACAGTACGATAACAAGGACTAAAACATGAGCATTGAAAACCACAGCCTCCATAACGAATTCCCTCAGCATAATGATCGCATTCGAGAATTAAAAATGAACGATCGTCACTTCGTGCGTTTATTTGATGAATACCATGACCTTGACCGTGAAATCCGTAAAATTGAAGAAGGGGCCGAAGCCGCATCCGATGCACGCATTGAAGGTTTAAAAATGCGCCGCGTACATTTAAAAGATGACCTGCTAGGCATGCTAGAAACATCTGAGGCATAAAAATCAGACCACTTCTAAGAAGCTAGCCAAAGGCTAGTTTCTGACTCACATTTTCGCTAAGATCGCTTGATAACTACCGTCGTCTTTCATCGAGCGTAAGGCCGCTTCATATCGTGCAGCAAGATCAATATAGCCTTCGGCAAAAAAGGTGAACTCTTTCGACAAATGAACAGCAGGCTCTAAGCGAACAATACCAGACAACTCAAGCTCGGTTTCGGCTAAAAACTTATCGGCTAAAATTGAATTACTAACAAAAACATCCGCGCGCCCAGACTTCAAAAACTGAAAAGCCGAAGACATCGAATCCACTTTCGATATCCGGTGCTCTTTCATATAAATATTAATAATCCAAGAACCCCGAACAGTCACTGCATGATAGGGCTTTAAACTCGCCCACCCCTTAACAGCAAAATCATGATCAATCGAATAGACATATCGGCTAAGTTCAATAACCGGCTCTGAAACCTTAATAGCAAAAGGCACCTTTTTGGCATACTCGCTAATTCGTGCGAGCTCTGCATGTATTTGATGATTTTTTAACAACAACGCCGAGCGCTTTCCTGGTATAGAAATTAACTTAATTTGCTCACCTATCCGACTAGAAATCACTTTCAGCATTTCTTCCGCTAGAGCAAAAACTTCATGATCTTCAGACAACGAGGTCGAAAAAACAATCTCTTCTTTTGCGTTAGAAACAGAACTAAACAGTATTAATGCTAGCCATATAAGCATAGAGTGAATGGTCGAGATACAAACAGTCTTCATACTTTTAAAAGTGCTCAATCAGGGTGGAAATTGCTTTTAAAAAGCAAGTTCAAATAAGTATAGTCAACACTCTAGTGATAGCATTTATTATTGGATGCAAATACGCCTCATTAAAGACAGTATCCTTCAAAAATGTCTTTTTTGTTTTCAAGCGCTTGCTTTAGAAATTGACGACATTTCTGGACTCGCACCGTTTTACGCAAATCAACATGACTCAATACCCACACCGACCAACTGGAACGCTGCAATGATATATCCAGTCGCTGAACACCCTCATCAACAGTGCTTTTAGCCAGGCTATCTGGCATATAACAAGGCATACGAGCAATGCCAAAACCTGCCTTCACTGCCGCGTACATACTGCTTAAATCATCAACTCGCAAAGCGATATAAGCCTCGGCATCACTCCCTGCCATAGACAACTCTGCCATTACCTTAGTCGCCCAATCTGGAATCTCAGTTTCATTTGCCCAAACCACTAAGCCCACAGGCTTATCTGGCCTCCAGTTTTTAGGCGCATAAATAGCGTGCTGTAAGCCAACAGCCGGCTGCCCAATCAAATACTCGGGTGGATTAGCCGTCAGCCTCACCGCAATATCTGCCTCTAAACTGGCCAAGTTCCGCAGCCCTTTAGTCACCATTAAATTAAGCTCAATACTGGGATGTAAACGGCAAAATTCAGCAAGGTCATCGGCTAGACAATGCTCAAAAATATCATGGGGCATGGTTAGATTAATCGGTCCTGCGAGTTCAGTATTTTGGCCCAATAGGGTTCTCGAAATCTGCAAACTCTGTCGTTCTATATCTTGCGCTTGCTCATAGACCGCATACGCCGCTTCAGTCATTTCAAAGCCTTCACGCTGGCGCTTAAATAATTGCACCCCGTGCTTTTCTTCCAAACTAGAAATCCGCCGCGTCACCGTCGAGTGATTCACCCCCAATACCTTAGCGGCACCAGAAGCACTGCCTTCACGGCACAAGATTAGAAAGAAGCGGATATCATCCCAATTATTCATAGTGTATTTTTGCACAGCTGATTTGCATTTATTGTGAATTTATCATCAAGCAATGTCTATCTAAAATAATCATCGAACTCAGGTAATCCATACAACCTAACTCAACAACCCAGAGATACACAGATATGACGACTTCACTATTCTCGCCAATTCAGCTTGGCGAATACTCATTAAATAACAGAGTCATTATGGCTCCCCTCACCCGCGGTCGTGCTGGCAAGCACGGAATTCCCACCGAACTGATGGCGCAATATTATCAACAGCGCGCTAGCGCAGGCCTGATCATTGCCGAAGCTACGGCTATCAGCAAAGATGGACGTGGCTGGTTAAACTCTCCTGGTTTATATAACGATGAACAACAAGCAGGTTGGAAGTTGGTTGCCGAAGCCGTCCATCAAGCGAAGGGGCGTATTTTCGTCCAGCTTTGGCACATGGGCGCAGCCGTTCACCCTGATTTTATTGATGATGAAGCCCCTGTTTCCTCCTCGAATGTCACCCTTACAGGCCAGCTACCAACCCCTAAAGGGCGTGATAGAGCAATGGCCGAACCTAAGCCGTTAACGCAAGAAGGTATTCAGCAACAGGTGCAAAACTTTGTCCAAGCTTCTCGCCGCGCTATCGACGCTGGCTTAGATGGGGTTGAGATACACGCAGCGAATGGTTTCTTAATCGACCAATTTACTCGCGATAGCACCAATAAACGCAGCGACAAATACGGTGGTAGCATTGAAAACCGCCTGCGCTTCATGATGGAAGTCATTCAAGCTGTCTGTGCTGAAATAGGCGCTGATAAAGTCGGTATTCGCCTATCTCCAACCAATAGCGTTTGGCAAGTCAGCGATAGCCAATATAAAGAAACCTTTAGCCAAGCCGTCACCCAACTAAATACCTTCAATCTAGCCTACCTACATTTGTTAGAGCCTAAACCTAATAGCGGACATGGCATGGAAACGATTGATTACATAACGCCACTATTACGTGAAAAATATACGGGGTTATTAATTGCTAACGGCGGCTATGATCAAGACAGCGCTCAACTGGCTTTGAATAATAAACTCGCCAATGCCATTTCTTTTGGTCTGCCTTTTATTGCCAATCCAGATTTAGTAGAACGTTTTCAACAAGCCCACGACCTATCAGCGCCAAATCCAGAACTATTTTATACAGCAGGGGCTGAAGGCTATGTCGATTATTCAGCGGCAGAAACCAAGGAAATAAGTTAGTCAGTCAAACTGAACTAGGAGGTTTTAATGTTTGATTAAAGCCTCCTGTTTAAAAAGTTAAACTAGGTCTTAATACAAATGACGTGGTGCTTTTATCAATTAATAAAGGCCCAGAATATTTCTCGGGGGTATCGCGAATAACACCAAATCCTAATGACAATACCCAGCCTCGATATTTTAAAGGAATTTTCTTATCAATAATTAACTGCTGGCCAATAGTACTGCCCGTCCCCTGATCGACCCTATATTTAAATTCAATGCCTCCATTTTGCACCCAAGAATAAATATCCCCCCCTTCATGCACACGTTCACGCTTAATCGCGACATAATATTCATCGGTAATATTAGGATTATCATGGTTTTTAAAGCCAGTACGAAACGACCAACTAAGCTGTATATCGTCTAAATAACGATCCCCTTTTACCTTCCACTCCAACTCAACCCAACGATCATCTATTATCTGATTATCCCGTATATGCAAATGCCCATAACTGGCTAAGTAGCCCATAAAGCCTTTGCTTTTTGTATTACTATCATCCGTCGCATCGTACTTCACCATATTGCCTAAAAATAACGATATGGCATAAGGCTCCTCAAAACCCGCCGTCGCTATTTCAACCAAGTTTAAATCTTGAGTGACTTTCATGTCGTCATAAATCCCCGCCCCTTTTTCACTTTTAAGATAAATCCCTAACAAGGGTAACGGGTTAATACTGGCTTCGACTAAAAAGAACCGCGGTAGGTATGAACGAAGAAAAAGATCACGGTAAACTTGTGCTTCTGAACGCTTACCTAATTCAGGAATAGGGCTATCGTCCAGCATTTTGAAATAGGCGATATTAGTATAATAAGGGTCTAACTCATGCTCCCACTCACCACTGGATCCGTATGAATTGACACACTGTAGGCAGAGTAATGAAGCGAACAAATGGCTTATTACATGATTCAGATATTTAAATAGGGAATTATGATCATACATATCCAAAGCCTTAGACCACTGGATTTATATTCAACTTAAAACGTAAAGCTCATAGGTTTCAAAGCACCTCCATCAGTATAGTCGTTAATTTTTACTGTCTAATAAACTTTGCTGACTTTGAAAATGAATTAATAACAAGAAGCTTCTGAACGACCACAACTAACGCCTCACGCCCACCTCCTTTAAAGCCTTATTAATATGGCTGCGATAAGAAAGCAAACTGTCGAAACAGTTATGCCAACAAAAGGAATATTAAACCAATAACGCTTCGCCAGTATCATGTACGACAGCCCAAAAAACACAGGAAGAAAAGTAAACCAGATTGAATTTACAATGACATCGAAATGATTTATCAGCAACGGAATATACATCGCTGAAAAGAGTATCAATCCTAGGCTATGGCTGGCATTGAATCCAATCCAGGCATCCCAAACTGTCGTTTCTTTAGTGAGAATTGGCGATGTAGCCATCATCGCCTTTGTCACATCAGAATCATTAGCAGCGAATTTATTAGTGAAGAACGTATAGCTAAAATGCACCATACCTAAGATGCCCAAAATTGAAGCTCCGATATTAATCAAGACTTGCTCCATAACGTTCACCCGAATTTTTCAGCACTGACAAAATCATTAATCGTTTTAATAACAACATCTGATTTGAGAATTTTTCGATGCCCAAGCCCTTGAGTTGTCAAAAATTGAGAGTTTTTAATAACCTTAGATAAACGCTTCGATTCACCATAAGGCACTTCACGGTCGCCATCGTCATGAATCAATAGCGTTGGAACATCACACCGCTGTAATAATTGCGTGGCATCCATATCACTCGCAGGAATCCCCACAAGACGACTAATAGCCGCAATAAAATTGTCCGTGGTTTTATTATTCAGACCAACAATTTGAGTAAAATGCCTTAATACATTTTCAATGGAGGAAGGCCCAGAAATCAATACCATCTTATCGGTACTGACGCCCTTACCCACCGCCACAGAAGTTGCACCAGCTCCCATAGAATGTCCAATAATGACATGAAAGTGACCTAATATTTTTTGCGCTAAAGCAATCGTTTGCGAGAACAAATAAGCATTAGAAGTATCTCCCTTAGAATGTCCATGCCCAGGCATATCAATGGCCACGACAGAGTAACCTTTGGCCACGAGCCCCTCTATCAGACCAAACAGTTGAGTCCCTCGACTCTCCCAGCCATGCACCAACAGAATTTGTTTACTCTCTACTTTCTTGCCTTCATCCCCTTCCACAACTTGATGATGAGCCCCCCAACGAATAGCACTAATATCTGGGGTTAACTGAAAGCGCTGTCCCTGTTTCTCAGCCCTATGTTCCCAGTCCTTAATCTCGAAACGCTTAGGGGTTAAAAAATTCTGCGCTAAGTTTTCAGCGGTTCGTGCTGAAAACATTAGACTGCTCAACTGGTGCTTAAGGCGAAAAGCCATCAGTGCATAGTTCATAATTATTTCCTCAATTTTTTCTCTGTTTATATCAACCTACCTGACGAGAGGTAGGTATGTAAGGTAAAATTTTTAACCCGTTAAGGCGAGATTTAGCACTGGCTTAAGAGTGCGTTAAATACTGAGTCGCAACTTTAATCGCGGCTTCAAAGGGTGCACTATTGCCCGCAACGCGGCTGGTCAATAAGCCACCTTGAATACACGCCACCAGCCACTGGGTTAAATCTTCATCGCTCTGGCCATGACTCTTAAACTCACCACTAGCAATGCCCGCAGATAAGACCTGCTGCAAACACTGCGTTTGCTCATGAATCAAACGTTGAACCTGAGCTTGAACAGAGTCCGTCAACTTACCCCACTCTCCCGCAAATGAACCACCAGGGCACATCTTTTCGCTCGGAATAATGTGAAAACGATAAATATTAAAATAATACTCTAAACGCTGAGTTGGAGACTTACCTTCCCCACGAGTGAAGCTGTCTTTCATCTCTGCAGCGGCACGCTCTAACAAAGCAATTGATAAATCATCTTTGCTTTCAAAGTGATAATACATACTGCCTTTTTTGATGCCAGTGCGCTTCGCTAGCTCTTGAAAACTAACCCCACTAATGGACTGGCGCTGCACCATATCTTGGGCCGCGTCTAAAATGGCAGTACGTGTATCTTTAGCAATGGGAGTATTTTTAATCGTTGTCATAAACCTACCTTACGTCAGGTAGCATTTAAGTGTCAACGAGCAAATGCAATTGGCTTATAAATAGTTAGTTAAGCACTAGAATTGGCGGCACTAAGTGTTGCATTACAGACTTGATTACGGCCTTGCTCTTTAGCCTGATAAAGAGCCGTATCGGCTGCTGCCAAGAGGCTCACCGCATCACATTTAACATCCGTTGCTTTGCACTGACTCACGCCAATACTAATGGTTAACGGCACAGGTACATTTTTGACAAGAATTTGAATACCTTCAACAGCCGTGCGCATGCGCTCAGCAATTCGTAAGCAATCATCTTCATCCGTATTCGCTATAATAATTGCAAACTCTTCCCCCCCGTAACGAGCTACCGTATCACTAATGCGTTGCACTGAGTTTTTTAAGCAGTTGGCGACAGCAATTAAGCATTGATCACCCGTAATATGACCATAGTCATCATTCACTTTTTTAAAATTATCAATATCAAGAATTAATAAAGCAATACGTCCTTCTGTGCGCCGAGCCCGCTGTAGCTCTTCTTCCAATTGTAAATCAAAATAGCGGCGATTTTTTACCCCGGTTAACCCATCAGTATTACTCACTTCTAACAGCTGAATATTACTCACTCGTGCCGACATATATTCTTTTGATGAATTCACAGTCACCCATAACAAACCAAAAATATAAATAATTACCGTCGTAACTTTCTCAGAAATCATTCCCTCAGTAATAAAGAGCTCGACAATCAAAATAGGCACTAGCATGCAAAGAACATAAACATAGGTATAAAACCGCGAAGCAGAAAAAGACACGGCCCCTCCAGCACTTAAGCCGACGGTCGCAAAAAGAATAAGATCTTGAAAAGTAGATAAAGGCGTTTCAAGATAAGAACAGGCCGCCATAATGCCCCAAGCAAGACAACCAATCGATAAGCCTAAGGTAATATAAAAACGGCAGACTTTAGTATGCGTAATATGTTTACTAGCGACATAGATAAAGTATGTCCGTAGCCCAATAGAGACGAGAAAAACAATACTGATATTGACTAACCATTGAGTCGTAATAGCATCATCACTTCGACTACTAATAAGCCAAGCAACACAGCCCCATAACAGCAATACCAGTATCGACCCCGGCCGTGAACGTGCAATTAAGTCTTCACTAATCTGCATTTCGCAGTGATCTTTTTGCGCATCACTCAGATCATCAAAAGAAGCCATATTGAACTGTTTATTCTTCAAGACTAATCATATCCTAACGCTTATATCTAAAGGCTATAACACATTACTCACACAAGCCCCATAGGTAGATAAAGTGTAGTCGATTTAGTCATACTGAAATGCTAATGAGCACTAAAGATGGCCTGCAACCACAATAACAAACACTGATATTCTTCCGACTTACTCTCATTGTCTTTAGTCACGAGATACCAGCTTTCTTTTAGCCGAGTACTGCGATCGAATAACAAAGACAAACGCCCCGATTTCAACTTATGCTGTGACAAAGGAAAACCGGCTATCGCAATCCCCAATCCTTCCTCCGCTGCCCGTATAGCGCCATCATAAGAATCGAAATACAATTCCTGCTTTGGTTCAAAATCAAAACCAATATCCTGTCGATAGCGCTGCCAATCATCCACCTGCCGGCGACTATGAATTAACGTCTGACCTTTCCACTCATCTTGGCTACGAATAGACTGAGCATGAAAAGGATGACGACGAATGTACTCATCACTCGCCACCAATCCCGAGCGGGCAGAAGAAATTAACTCAGTCTTTAGATCGCCCCAAGGTGGTACGCCAAATCGAATGGCGGCATCGAAGTCAGTGGCATGCAGATCTTCTAACTGAGCACTGGTTTCAATAACCAAATCAATATGTGGGTAAGCTTGTTGAAATTCTTGCAAGTGAGGAATCACCACCTCATTTGCCATATAAGGAATCATGCTAATTTTAATAGAAGGAGATAGGTACTTATCTGAAAACTCATTAAAGCCACGCTCGTATTGCCGTAACGTGCGCTCAGCAACTTTATAAAAAGCCTCTCCCGCAGTGGTCAATGCTAATACCCGCTGCTCACGACTAAATAGCGTTAAACCGACATAACTTTCTAGGTTTTTAATCTGCTGACTGACCGCCGAAGGAGTTACATTGAGTTCTTCTGCCGCCAATTTGAAACTGCATAACTTAGCCGCAGCAGCAAATGCAACGAGGTATTGGATCGGTGGCAAGCGTTGAAATTTAGACATTCAGCAAACTCGTATTAGCACTGGTTAAGTTAGAAATTCTAATCTAATAGTAAGATATTATCGTTTGTAAACAAGCCCTTTTTTCTAGACACTGATACCAACATAAACATTCAGCATATCTTCAACGGTTATTAACCTAAGGGCTAAATCATGTCGAGCCAAGCAATTAACTATCTAGACTTTGACCAAACTCAACAGCAAACAGGCCTAAGAATGGTGGTCGTTAAAGGGCTTCCTAGCCCTTGGGGTGAAGCAGCCAAAGGCATTCTTCATATAAAGCAGCTCGAATGGTCTGCCTGTTACCACGACCCTCGAAGCCGAGAGATGTCCGCTTGGACAGGTTCCCGCAGCGCCCCCGTCGCGATCTATAATAACGAAGCCCCAGCCGAGAGCTTGTTAGATATTTTATTGCTCGCCGAACGCCTAGCGCCACAACCTGCCTTACTACCCCAAGATCCAGCGCAAAGAGAGCTCGCAATCAGCTTATGCCAAGACTTGTGTGGTGAAATGGGCTTAGGCTGGACTCGTCGTTTAGATGGCGTACAGAAAGGGCTAAATGGTAAAAGTCTATCAGAAGGCGGGTATCCAGAACCGATTGCTCAATACCTAGCGCAGAAATATGGCTACGAGGCCGAAAGAGGGCCCGATTACAGCAAGCTCACCATCAACTTATTAAAGTCACTATCCACGCGTTTAAAAGACCAACAGGCTAATGGACAGCCGTTTTATATAGGCGACTCGATAACCGCTGTCGATATTTATAGCGCCGCGTTTATGGCGTATTTTAAACCACTGCCGGCAGAGCAATGCCCAATGCACGAACCAATGCGAGCAGTATTTGAAGCGTTAGATGAAGAAACTAAAGCTGCACTCGATTCTATCTTACTCGAGCACAGAGATTATATTTACAACCACTACCTAGCCCTACCGCTTTCGCTTTAACTTAAGGAAGCCGTTAAAGGATAGTTTTTTAAACCTTCATTTACTAAGCTTTCGATAATAGAACTAAGCTCTGCGGGGCTTTTATAATGATTAATAGCTTGCTGCAGGGAGATAGTTTTTAGGTCATCCTGAGTTTCTTGCAGTAGGTCTCGAACTCGAATGTAATTCTTATCGCTATCTTTAGCGAAGTGTAAGTTATTAGAACTGACTCGCTGTCTCTGCATAGAGCCATGGAGCTTTTTCTCACAATGGCATTTCGCACTGCTATTCACCAAACCACAGCTATTATGCGTAAACTGCACAACCTTAGCCCTAGCCCGTGATAATTGCTTACGATAATTATCCTTCGAAATATCTAAAATGCTGCTCGCCTCATCATGCTCCATCTCCATAATATCGCCCAATATATAAGCCATCCTATGAGCAGAGTTCAGGCACAATAACATCGCCATAGTGCACGATATTCGCAACTGATTGAGTAATAATTGATAGTCTGGATTTTCTGTTAAAGCAGCAGGATCTTGCAGGTCTTGCTCAAGATCCATTTTATAAATATCAAAGGTTAAACTCGGTATTTTTTGTAATACCTTCTTTTCAGTAATAAGGTGATTGGTCGCAATACGATATACCCACGTATTAAATTGACTATCAAAACGAAAAGAACTGAGATTGGTAATCACCTTAATTAATATATCTTGCGTAGCATCCTTAGCATCATCTTCGTTCGCGAGCATTCGAAGTGCTAGGTAATAAATATTATCCTGAATGGCGGTTATTACGCCTTCCAAAGCAACTTTATTACCACTAATGGCAGCTTTTACTAATTTTTTAATTTCCATAAGGCGCTCAATTTTTAAAATAATAAGAGGCTAATTCAACGTATTTAAGCAATGCCACCCTTTAGACTGTAGCGGCATAGCTTAAATAAGATGGATCTTGCAAGTTTCTAATCCATCAATGCTTGGCTATTAGGATTATCTAATACCATCAGCCAGCGACCATCGGCCTGCTTTCTTAAAACCGCTACAGATAAACCGCTATCAGATATAGCGCTGCCATCTGGGGCTGTTCCTTTCATTTTCCAAGGTGCAATATGCAATGCAATATCATTAGCCACATAGACCTCATGACCCTTGGCATATTCAAAGGTCGGATTAATTTGAAAAGCCCCTTCAAACATCTGCTTAAGGATTTTTGGATCTGTGATCGGGCTGCCAGCTTCAAACATAATTGCAGCCCCTTTTTCATAATGGCTCAATACTCCCCGAATATCCTTGTTATGAAAGGCGGCTGTCATCATCTCAACAGTTTGCAAGGCTTGGTTTTTATCACTATTCATTAGATTTTCCTTAATGCCATCAGCCTGTGAAGTAGTCCACAAGCAAGAAGATAGAAGAATCAATAATGCAGTCTTTTTACCACGTTCAATAATAACCTTGTGCATATCTCTTCCTCTAAGTTATGAAATGTAGCGTGATTTAATTCACGTACATAAACTTAGACGGAGTTACACGGGGAAGTGTGACAAAAAAAAAGGATAGGCCACTCAGTGGCCTACCCTTTTTTATAAAACATTGAACGCAATGCTAAGTCTTAAAACCGCTTATGCACGGCTAACAAACTTACGCTCTTCAACATTCACTTTAATCTTTTCACCCGTAGAAATATGCTCAGGAACCTGAACCGTCAAACCAGTAGAAAGTAATGCAGGCTTAGTACGAGCCGTTGCAGAACCGCCTTTCAAAGAAGGATCGGTTTCAGTAATCTCAAGATCAACCGTCGCAGGAAGCTGCAAACCAACAGGGGAATCATTAACAATAACGATCAACAAACCTTCAGTTGATTCGCTGATGAATAACAGCTCATCTTCAATATTTTCTTTGTTCAAGCTGAACGACGTATAGTCTTCGCTATCCATAAACACGTATTCATTGCCATCAGAATAAGAAAAAGTTACAGGACGGCGAATCAAATCAGCAAAATTCAGCATATCTGAATCTTTAAACGTCTCGTCAATCTTGTTACCCGTAACCACATCGTACATACGCATACGATAAATACTGCCACCCGCACGGCCTTGCGGCACAGAGCGCTCAATGTCACGCACCATGTAAACATTACCGTTATATTCAACCGCGGCGTTCTTCTTAATATCACTTGCTTTAGGCATTCTGAATTACTCTAACATCAATAAACATGCAGCAAAGGGTACTATAAACCGCCGATGAATCAATAGAAAATCAGCATAGTAAGGTTTTACCCCTTTTACGGAGTTGAGATACTCACATTCGATGACCCAACTAAAGGATCGATGCAAGAACTATCCTTAATGCAACGCTGGTTGATCAGCGCTTGCTGTCGAATTTCAACAATATCGGGCAGAGCGTCTAGAAACTGGTTAAATACCCTATCTCTTAAGCCGTCATCCAGCATTTGATTGATCTTAGAAATAATCAGTCGCCCCTGCTCAGTATTTGGACAACTCGCGCGAATAGGAGCAAAGCTAACTCCCTCAGACAAAGCCAAATATTCTAATGAATGATCAGGGTAGTCCTTTTCAAAAACGATATACTCCTCAGGAAACATCAAAACACTGGCAACATAACGATTCCCCACATCCGCCATTTTTAACATACTCACAGGCCCCTCAGAAGCCGTCATTTCAGTAATGTGAGTATCAGTTTCACCCTTAGCCTTTTCGATGATTTCATTCATTTTGCCAAATATAGGCCTACCTGCAAGCATCATCAGATGATCACCCGACTTAGTCGCATTTAACACATCGGCAATAGAAACCATTCTATTTTTCCCACCATCCGACAATTGCTGATACAAGTTCGGTCGAACAGCCACACCATAATCAACAGTATTAATAATAGAATTCGAATAAATTCGATGAGCCGAATTAGGCAACTTCCAGCTTCCAGAAGCGCAAAACTTCAAATTAGTCGGGTCTAGCATCTCTCGATACCAACGCTCGACATTAACCATAACAATGGGGCTCTCGAACTCTGCATCAATGTAAGCATCAGCTATCTCATATCCAATACCCTCACCTGATTCCGAGCCATAAGGGGGAATGTTAAAGGTATACCAAGAATAAGGGATATCTCCATAAGACTTCGAGAATACGGATAACAGCAAAAGCGCATAGAAAAGAGACAACGCCATCTTTTTGATAATTTAAGTCCTAATACGGGAGTAGATTGATGCGTGTTTTATTCATTTAGATTAGATGAGCAACAAGAAGAATACCAATCACCAACGCCGTTATATAAGCAACGGCCGACTCAGAATCTAAAAGATAATTTCCAACGCGTTAAGGGTCTATTAACCACCTTATTTACGCCTTACTCACAATATCCAAGCTGTTTTAGTATAGAATGCGGTATTAACATTAATTTATCGTGTATTACTCAATAATAATGAAAAACAACAATCTTATCCCACTATCTCCATCGCTACTGAAACCCAGCTATTGGGGCGCTTGGTGCGTCGTATTCATCATGTGGCTGATCTCTTGGCTGCCCCTTAGCAGCAAGCAAACACTGGGTAAAAAGCTAGGCCGAGTATTGTACAAAAAGATGAAAAGTCGTACTAAGCCAGGGCGAAAGAACTTATCCGCCTGCTTTCCAGAAAAATCCGAGCAGGAAATCGAAACACTGCTTGAAGAAAACCTAGAGCAAATGACCATCGGAGCCTTAGAAGCCCCACACGCATGGTGGCGCAACATGGCACCCTATGCCGACAAAGTGAACGTCATCGGCCTAGAACACCTACTAGCCGCGCAAGCGAAAGGCAATGGCGTATTAATCATGGGTGGTCACTTCGCCGCCGTCGACTTTATCATCCCACTCTTCGCCGCCAAAGTTATCGACAAGCATGAACTGGCCTACATGTACCGCCCCCATAACAACCCAGTGATCGATCGCATGATCGTTAATGGCCGCAATCGTCATGGTGTAACCGGCTTCACCAAACGCCAGCTAAAAGACATGATTCAATATTTGAAAGATGGTGGAATGACCTGGTATGGCTGCGATCAGAACTTTGGTAAAAGCGATCTCTTTGCCCCCTTCTTTGGCATTCAAGCAGCCAATATCTCGACCCCAAGCTGGATCGCCAAAGAAAGTGGCGCTGCCGTTGTATTCATGCGCATGCACCGCCTAGACGATGGGTATTACGAGTTTGAATTTAGTGAAGAATTGCCACCGTTCGGTGAAAACCCGCAAGCAGATTGTGAAGCTTGGAATGCAGAGCTTGAAAAGGCCATTCTGAAGCACCCTAGCCAATATTTCTGGGTCCATAAGCGCTTTAAGAAACGCCCTGAAGGTGAACCTAAGTTTTATTAATATTCTTTAATAAAATAAACAGCAATCAGGCTAATAGCCTGATTGCTTTTGCATCAATACCGGTATGAACGTCTGTATGGGTGACTGTATGCCCCCCTTGCTAAACAGCCGCTAAAAATTTAACAATTAAACTTTCTAATTTATCATCAAATGCATTTTCGGCATCATCGAGAACCTTGCCGAAAAGAGCCAGATACTTCTCCGCTTGCAAAGAGCTAATTCTTTTACCGGCAAGCGCAAACTGAATCTCAGGCAGCGATTTATCACTTCTAGGCACGACATTCCAAATAATGAAGTCGGAATCTAAGGATTTAAATTCATTCTGAGCTTGATCACAAAATTGATCTATATAACGGCTTCCTTGAGGCCCCAAACATCCGGGCTCAACTCTAAAAATAATAGACAGCTTCTTATCTTCAGGTAAAGGTAAGCCAGTTTTCATTAAATCGCCTCATAGTTTTAGGTTTAAATTGTTTCAGGTTTGCATAGCTTCGGACTTGAACAGTTTCGGATTTGATCCACGAAATAGAGAATCATAGATAACCCTTACAGATTAGCTTGAAAGATCAATGTTTCAAATACCGAGCCTAATTGATACATCAGTCTTCCTTAGCCATTAAACGTCAGCGTGTCTAAATGGGAGGAATCTTTCGCATGTGTTACCTACCTTTTGGTTAAGATAGGCGTCTACTTTATTGGGTAAGCTCTCCCCCACCCAAATAGCAAAAACACCATAAAGCCAATTGCTAGAATATTAACTCTCCTCGACCCAATTTTTATGGTTAGGCCGTTTTCTTGATCAGTTTGTATAATTCTACTCATAAGAAACTCAAAAAAATGTAACGCTTAGTTGTGGGGCGGTGAAACGTAGCGAGGAACGAGCGAAGTTTAACCGTCCCAGCACCGCAGGTGCGAACACCAACTTTTTGTTATGCTTAATATCCAGTAAAATGATAACCACCAGAAATTATTGCAACTAAAATAAATAATACACAGCCTACACCTATACGCTCATGTATTAGATCGTATTTTAAATACCCTTCTTCATCATCTGCGATAAGACACTTATAACGTTTGTATACTGAATAAGATGCTATTAAGTTAAACACAATAGCCAATACGCCTGCTGAAACTTTAATTGTAAGCAGTGAATCAAACACCACATCATTCAGCATTAGGTATCCAGTAATACCAGTTATAAAAATTGCAGGAATTTCAACAAATTTATCGATGCTCCAGTGAAGTGATGCTATATAGCTATCTTTGTATTTGACGTGCTTCTGCTCAAGTTCGCATACAACTTCAGTTGCAACACAACCTGCCCAAATTCCAATGGCAATGAGGTGAATAAATAGTGTAAGAGTCATAAATTTCCTTATTTATATTCTAGGTAAGTTACTGCATAACGCCAAGTTGTAGGGCGCGAAAGCGTCCTAACGAACGTTTTGTTATGCATTTTTTTTGTTTTCAGGCTTTATTGGCAAGCCTGTCTCAATGTTATATTCGATAAACTTCAATTCATTAGAATTATGATTTATAAGTGCAGATTGCCAGTTACCTTTTGTGACTAGTAATGCTTCAAGCACTTTTTCATATTCCGGATGATCTTTGAAACTTTCTAACTTTTGAAGCAATGAGATACATATTCTTAGATTATTTGCAGAGTAAGTTCCACCACAGCGTAGTGCGCTTTCCTTAGTCTCTGAAATTTCTCTTAGCTGTTCGATTATCTTATTCATATTCTTTCGAATTTACTATTGATACTGCATAACGCCTGCCAGCAGGGGCGCAGTTTACTGCGTCCCTCTGGCTGGCTTTGTTACACTATAGGTCTGAAGCTAATTTTTTCGCATTCTTTTTACGAATATCATCTTCGATTAATGCCTGCATTTTATTAACTTCTTGAAGTGCTGGATTATAAGTATAAATTAAAGAAGTTTTCTGATCTTTTCCAAAGCCGAACGTATTTCGATCAAGAGAAATATCAACTTGCCCATCTCTATATTTATAACTCTTATTAAAGCCCCTACCACTTGAGCTAGCTCTACCATACTTAGTATCTAGCGCATCTTTAAATTTTTTGTAGATATCACCTGAATCTGACCATGTAACAGAAATATTGTAGAGCTTTTTCTTCGGAGTGAACTTTAACCAAGCTTCTTTAGTCCTCCCGAATTTATCGAAGCGAGCAAAAGACTTAACTTTAACCATTTTAAGATCATTACCGTAGCCCTTATAACCATAACCTGTATCAAAGGATGCTCCGGAAGAATTCAATTGCTTTTCTATATCCGAGAATGATCCATCACCTAGATTAAGCCCTAAATACTCTGCTGCCGAGGCCATTTGAGCTAAAGATATAGTACAAACTACTGTTGCTGTACTGATTATTTTCCCTAATTTCATGATTCTTCCTTTTAAGTTTTTTGAGTGTAACGCCGCCCACAGCGGCAGACTTGTTGTTGTGATTTTTGTGCAACAATGGCGAAGCCATGCACAAAAAATGCAACGGCAAGGCTGTCCAAGGAGCGTAGCGACTGATGCTGCTGGGCCTTGTTATGTGGCTGATTTCGATACACGACCATACCCAAAAACCTTTGCGCCAACAAAATAAAATATCAACCCAGTAATTGGAAAAGCAATAATATGCCAAACCCAAAACACTGCAATAAGCCTCGGTAACTCATGTAAGAAACCTCCCATAATCCCTGCAAATATTAAAGCCCCTAAAGGAACTGGTATCGCTGCAATAGTCACAGGAGCAACAGATGGCGTTAAAAGTAAAATACTAATTATAACGAACACAGTCATTCGATTTTTCTGCGGTAACCTATCAATAAAAATCAATGCAATTATTGACATAAAGCCCATCAAGATAACTGTGCCTACAATCAAAGCTATAATGAATGTCATTTCATCTACTCACATAACAGAGTGCTATACGAACAGATGCCGCATAAGTACTTATAAATGGGAAAGGCGAACTAGAAGAAAAATCCTTTAGAATCATACGACTATCCTTGTTATTGATACCGACAACACTATATCCGCCGTTCGCATTTGTCAATTTGATATTAATTATCTTACCGCGTTCGGTTAACAATGCACTTTCAATACTTTCTTAATTCCTTCAATAAATCAATACGTTATAGACCTACCCTAAATGTGTTATACGAACGTAAGCTCATTACACGACCAAAGCCTCACAAAATCGCACCACATTCCCATGGCCCAATACCTTCCCCGCTTTTTGTCGTGCAACCGTTTCGGTATATGCACATATCTCAACAATTCTGCCGTAAATATCTTCCGCTACAAATGTTCTCATGACTTACCCCTTCAATTAGATGACATAAGCTTATTGAACTAGACACTTCAAATCACACGACTTTTTAGACTAGCCTTTATTCCTTATCAGAATATCCTTTTAGAATGCTCTTGACCTGTGTGTTACTCACAGCTTTATAGTGTAAGCTATTCATAGTTATTTAGGATGGAGCAATGGCGCCATGAGCACATCACTCACCGTTTCTCAGTTAGCGAAACAATTGGAAATCAGTGCCGATACCGTACGTCATTACGTGCGCAGTGGCCTTATAAGCCCTGAGCGTGACCCAGAAAATGGCTATAAACGCTTCAAAGGTGAGGATATAAAACGTCTGCATTTTATATTACAGGCTAAATCTTTAGGCTTTTCCCTTGCTGATATTCAAACCATTATGGATCAAGCTAGCCATGGTGAATCCCCCTGCCCTCAGGTCAGAGTAATTATGGAGGCGCGTTTAAAAGAGACCGCGGCAAAAATTGCAGCGATGCAAGCAACCTACAAACAAATGCAAGATGCTATGCAACGCTGGCAGACTCAACCTGACTGCACACCAACGGGCGAACATATTTGCCATTTAATTGAAGGATTCTCGCACCAAGCTGATAATTTCAAACAAGAAGGATGCTGCCATGAGTGATTGCTGCAATTCAAAAAAAGAGAACAAAGAAGCAGTGACAACAAGTTGCTGCCCGAGTGATGATAAAGCTAAGTTTGATTGGATCTTATGGGTCTCCACCAGCTTAGTGCTTGCTTTATTCATTGCTAGTTTTTTTCTGACTAGCTCTTCTGATAACTCTACCAACCTTAGTTTAGATCTTCCCTGGCTATCGACCATGAGTGAAACCGCTGTCGAAATGATCCACGCAATGTGGTGGGGAGTATTATTTGGCATTGTCGCGGTGGGTTGGTTAAACAGAATTCCTCGTGAAGTTGTTATTTCTGCTCTAGGCCCTGGCCATACAAAGCGTGGTATTTTCCGAGCCACCCTTGCGGGCTTATTACTAGACCTATGTAATCACGGCATTTTAATGGTCGCGATGAAACTATACGAACGAGGGGCGAGTCTTGGCCAAGTTATGGCTTTTTTAATTGCCAGTCCTTGGAACTCTTTCACCTTAACGTTAATCCTAATTGGGCTTATTGGCTTACCTTGGACCCTGGCGTTCATTCTATTCTCAATGGTTATAGCTTGGATCAGCGGTATGATCTTTGACCGATTAGAAGTCAAAGGTACTCTACCCATGAATCCTTATAAAGAAGATCTTCCAGAAGACTTTCACTTAGGCAGCACTTTAAAAGAGCTGACTAAAAATGGGGATTATTCACCCAAGGCTACTTTGAACATGCTTTGGGATGGTGTAAAAGGTGCCCGAATGGTGATTCGTTGGATTATGTTCGGCATCGTATTAGTGGCCCTAATTCGTGCATTTGTTCCTATGGATATCTTTGCCAACTGGTTTGGTGCAAGCATTAGCGGCTTATTTTTAACCTTATTAGCCGCTACGATTATTGAAGTATGCTCTGAAGGCTCTACGCCTATCGCCGCTGACTTGGTAAATAGAGCCGGTGCCCCTGGCAATGGTTTTACCTTTTTGATGGCCGGAGCTGCAACCGACTATACCGAAGTTATGGTCATTAAAGATACGATGAAAAGCTGGAAGGTTGCGCTTTTCCTTCCATTAATCACCGTACCTCAAGTTTTGTTCATCGGTTGGGTGATGAATATAATGGCTTAAACAGGCCCATTGCTTTCGTTTTATAAAAGATAAAGACAAGAGAAGATTATGCTACGTTTTATACCTTTATTGATCAGCCATAGTGCTGTATTTGCTTTCGCCTTTGCACTGGGTATTTATTGTTTGCCCATCATGATGGCTCCAGACTCTCCGAGTCAGGGGTCTTTGGCATTGAGCATTAAGAATACTCGCTATGTGGCTACGATTGCCGATGATCTTATGGATTCTGATTGGCTACACTGGGGTAAAGGGAAGTTTTCTATTGGTGACGATTATCTAGTCTTCCAAGGTGAGCTAGCGCCAGGACCGGCCTATCGCCTTTATCTTTCGCCATCATTTGTTGAAACAGAGGATGAGTTTAAACGCTTAAAGTCTTCTATGACAGCAATTGGTGAAGTGAATAGTTTTAACGATTACGTTTTAGCGATTCCTCAGAATATTAATATAGAAGAATACAGCTCGGTGATCATTTGGTGTGAATCATTTGATCAATTCATTACCGCCGCACAATATCGGCAGTAATGAATTTTAGCGCACAGCTTTAATATTATTCGTTAAATAAACCCGTCACTTGAGCATCGGTTAAGGCCTGATGATAGATTTTAATACTATCGAAGGCCTGTCCATCTCGTACCGTACATATCTGAGGATCCCCCTCAGAAGCAGCATCAATGCAATCGACTGCAGTATGTCCGCCTACTCTAAACGGTGAACCCCCACCATAACCTGAGCTATTCATTGCAGCCATAATTGGGCCTTCACCCAAAGGAAGATCGGTCTGAGTGGTTAATGGCGAACCATCCAAATACCCCCGCAATTCATTATTCTCACGATCGATCACCATAACAACATGATGCCAATTACCATCCACCAGCGCATCTGCTTGCTCAGCAACCGCCGTATTAGTATTCATTAGGCGATCACGATAACTCACTTGCATTTCCAGCTTTGTTCCTTCGCTACGGATCTCCCACCCTCCGTACTGCATGTTATTAGGGCCAGAAGATGATTTACCGATTAATAACTTATTACCGTCAATCGCTGAGTACTTAAACCACATAGAAGCGGTAAAACTTTTATGCCCTGGATCTAACTTGTGCGGCAATAATGAATGGCCAATCGCATCATTAGCTTTTACCGCCGATGCCATTAATGGAATCGATAGACCTTGACCAGTAGAGCCAACAACTTGCACATCGGCCAACGAAACCGACGGCGTGATCGATGCAAGATCAGGCGCAGATAAATCATTACCCTGCCCTGATAGATCTTCCACCAGTTCTACTGGCTGTTCATTAATGGTTTTGGTAACAAGGGTATCCATATCCCAATGAGCCGTTAATCCGTTATTTAATACTTGTATTTGAACAGGACCACGAGTTTTATACTGGCCATCGCTCGCGACATAACTAAATTGGTCTACACCAACAAAACCTGCTGGAGGAATGTAGGTTAGAGTGCCGTTACTGTTCGTCACGGCTCCCCCTGCTAAGGTTGTAGCTTCAAATGAATCCAGGCTCAACTCATCGCCATTAGCATCGTAATCATTGGCTAATGGATTAATGATGCCGGCTTGGTCTTGGTAGACCGTTAGATAATCTTTGAAGGTCGCAGGAAGCATGGGATTGGTTAATGCTTTTGCTGCTTTAAATTTTGAATATCGTTGTAGGCGCGCGGTAGTTTTACGAGCTTGCATGCTGCCCATATGAGTTGAAGGCTGCTGAATTTGATTATTGTTATCGGTTTGCTCACCGTGACCTAAACCAAAATTATGCCCAACTTCATGGGTGAAACCCCAGTTCATTGTATAGTTCGCGACACAACCCAACCAATCGCCCCCACCCCAGCAATAACCACCATTCCTTGGATCTTGAAAGGTCATTCTAAACGTTGTGCTGTCGGTGGCGGCAGGACGTGATTGCGTTGCATCTTCCAATGCACCATTCACTTCGATGATTGAATTACCGATATCCCAGCGTAAGCCTGTTTTTTGCGCCCATACGTAATCTAGTTCATTAATGTGACCTTCCATTTGAGCAAGTCCATTAATTAAATTCCCGTCAGCTCGATTATTAAACTGCGAATTTCTAAAGGTAAATGCGACTCGAGATAAATTATTATGAAAATCAGATCCTGGCTGTGATAAATAAAATTGATTATCGACGGCCTCAGGCATTTCAAAATCAATGATTAACTCATCGCTACTTGCATCACTATTGCCTAGTGCATCACTATTAATTTGATCGCTAATATCAACGGTCTGCCCCCACTGACGACTGTCACCACCCCAAGCTGAAAGATGAATTGTCCCTGCAGCATCGACAACTCCGGTAACCGTTACAAAAGGATTATTACTGATAAAACCACGATACGTTCGTACTTCTGGCATCGGCACTAATGCCTGAAAATGCTGAATACGTCGATCATCGTAAGTTAATAACTGAAAGTTAGGCGAGCGCACTGAGTGCTTAGATAGTTCTAAGAGCTGTTCTTCTTCATTAATTAAAACCGTAAGGGATAAGGTTTCTGGCAAGGCTTCACCCACGGTTTTAGATTCGTCAATCACGACCGTATCAACTTGCAATACATTCGGTGCCCAGCTGCTTCCCGCAGGACCTTGGGTTTCTACACGAATATAATAGCTCGTTCCCGGTGCAATGTTGGGTAATGTTAGAGTGTGATTGCCTGCAGTAAGATCCCCTAGCTCTAAAGTGTACTGCCAGCCGGCTTGTGATTCACCCGCATCATAAGCTCCGTAATAAATAACGAAGGGGAAGCCCGCAGCGATATCTTCTAAACTAATTTCCAATTGAATTTCATTACCCGCCTGAGCAAAGTTAGATTGAAAAGCCGTTTCTAGTTTAGTTGGCGCTGGATAAAAACTACTCAGCGGGTAAAGGTACTCGCCTAACAGCTGTGTTTTATTAATTGACGGACCTTGCCAAGCAACGGACATATGATCACCACCACCGCCTTCTTTATGCATAACTTCAACATAATAAAGCTGACCCGCATTTAGCTGTAAATTCGTTTTCGCCTGTGAGCCATTACTCCAGTTATCTTCGCTGGTATAACCATTGACGTGAGCAACCAGCTGCGCTTTTTCTGCGGTCATATCTGGGCTTATTTTAAACTGGCTGGCATCGTCCGAGGCAATCCAAAAGCTGTATTCGCCTGATTCGGGAACGGCTAAATAGCCGGATACTTTTTGAGCGTAATTATTACCCATACTGGTTGGGCTTTTAAAACTCGCCAATACTTGCTGGCTTTGAATAACGGCTTGCGTATTTATATCCGCAATACTTGAACCGCCTTGCCCGGTCCAGACTTGCTGTAAAACGCCCCGTGCACTGAAACGCGAGCTCGCAATGGCTTTTATTTTAACCTGAGTCGTTGTACTTACCTCTCCAAGCACAACGGCAACCGTCAATTCAAACCCTTGATCGGTATCGCTGCTAAATGCTTTAGCTAACGACAACTGCCCTTGCTCTGAAACCGTAAAATAACCGGCATCATTACCCGCGGAAATGCTGAAGCTAGGAACTGCATCCGCTTGATATGCCAGACTCGCAAATACCGTATTGACCAAACTTGCGGCAGACAAAGCGAACTCATACGAAGGAAAGTCAAAAACCGGAGTGCCTTCGACAATGGATTCCGTTGTAACTGTGAGCACAGTCGATAACCCTGCACTATTACCAGACGCATCTAGGGCTTCAACAGTAAAGTCATAAGCGGTTGCAGGCAGTAATGATTTAACTGCAAACTGTGTTTGATAATTTTGGCCAATCAGCACGTCGTTTTGAAATACTCGATACAACACATCTTGGTTACGTTCGTCGCTTGATGCATCCCATTGCAGGTTCACATAATCCGTACCTTGTTCGTTAGCATTTAAACTTGTGATTATCGAAGGGGCTAGATAGTCATCAATAACGATGCCGACGGAATTGCTGCCTATTGATTGATTACCCGCCGCATCGACCGCGCGTACCGTTAAATTATAGCGCTTAGCACTTTCTAGACCTGTTAATTCAATGGATAGGTCTTGAGTCGTTTCAAGTAAGTGAGCTTCATTATAAATTTCGTAATGATCTACCGCTAAATTATCGATGGCGGCTTTCCATTGCAACATCACTTTGTCTTCAGCGGTTTTTAACCAGGTTAAGTCCGATATGGCTGTAGGTGTTTCAAAATCTACCGGTAATCTTAAATATTCATTAGCGATGACTTGCTGGTCAATGCCTGGGCCTTGCCAAGCGACCGCTAAATGATCACCGCCACCACCTTCTACCATTAGTGCTTCTATAGCATAAGCCTTGCCTGCTTCAAGAGTAATCATTGCCGATGCTTGTTCGTTATATCTGTCCCACTGCAATTCAGCGGTATGAGAAGCGAGCGTCGCAATAACTTCAAGATTCTCTTGTTGATGGTTAGAACTTATAGATAATTCAGCGCTATCATCCGCGGCTATCCAAAACTGGTAGTCACCGCTTAATGCCGGTACCAGATAACCTTGCATGCGCTGACCATAATTATTGCCAATTTGAGAAGGTGATTGAAAACGAGTCTCTATTGAAGTTGATGTTGGAGAATTTGGATAGATAGGTAGTTCTTTTAATACCGCGAGGTCATTTGCTATTGAAGCGTGACTATAAACATTACGCGATAAGCCCTGATTAGCTGCGCCTGCAATTGTTGGGATGAACCCCAGTTGGAATTGCATGCTGCTGATACTAAAACTATCACTCACCTCTACTTGTAGATTTAAAACTTTGCCTGCAAGAGTCGCAGCATCGACAGACATAGAAATTTGACCATTGTCATCAATAGATAATATCTCTTGGCTTTCAACTTGATTGACTTTTAAGCTGTAAGTTAACGCATCATTATCTAAATCGGATGCTTCGATAACCGCTACAAGATCATGTAATAGCGCGGTATCTAATAGCTGCAGTTTTCCTATCTGTGTAGAAATTACTGGCGCATTATTATTTTTTGCTGTTATTGAAATCGTCTGCACTGGAGATTCACGTCCATTTTCATTAATAGCAACGACATCATAGCGATAGGTAGTATTAGCGATAATTTCTGAATCGGTAAAAGTGAAAAGCCCCTTTGCGATCGTCGCAATCGTATTGCCATTACGGCGAACTTTATAACCTTCAGCTTGGTTATTATCAGACCAACGTAATATCACTTCTGTTTCACTGACACTGAAAACTTGTAAGTTCTGAACCGTGGGAACAGGGGTATCCGGTGTTGTAATATCTCCGACATCAACTGTTTTATAGCTTTTCGGTGCATCACAGCCCGATAGCATTAATAGAGTAAGAAACCCTAAGAAGTATTTCATGATTGACCCTTGACTGAATTTTACTGGCTATTAATTAGCCTTATCGTTTTATTGGGCCGAATACTATCAAGAATGTGGGATTATTAAGGTGACTATATTCACACTAATTACTTAGTCATGGTTACTTTTTGTAAGCGGTAATTACAGCAGCGTATACAGAATTGAAGTGGAGGATTCAATTAGAATTAGTGAGACCATGAGCGTTGAGTTTACTGACAATATGCTTCAATTACTCTCTTAATATCAGCCATCCCAGTTTCAATGACAGCCCTGATATCATCCATTGTAATTAATTCATTAGACTTACCTGCTGCAGGATTCACAACTAAACAAAGACTAGCGTATGGAATTCCTAATTCTCTGGCGAGAGCCGCTTCAGGCATGCCCGTCATACCCACTAGGTCACAGCCATCATTTTCCAAACGATTGATTTCAGCAATCGTTTCTAACCTAGGGCCTTGAGTCGCCCCATAAACCCCAAAATCACTGAAACCGTTCTCTAGAGGCTGGCCAGAAAGAATTGAGACTAACTTGGTGCGTAAACTCTGATCATAAGGATGTGTGAAATCAATATGATCAAGTGGTCTAAAAAGGCCATCAAAATAGGTATTTTCACGGCCAGAGGTATAATCGATGATTTGATGAGGAACGGATATATGCCCTGCTATCGCATTTTTTTCAATACCGCCAACGGCATTCACTGCAAGAATTTCATTTGCGCCTAACTGCTTAAGGGCTAAAAGGTTAGCTCGATAATTAATTTTGTGTGGCGCGACTGCATGAGGATGCCCATGGCGTGGTAAGAATAACAACCTATATTTACCCAAGCGCCCTTCTATCACATTGCAACTTGGCGCACCCAACTCAGTTTTTACGTCGGGGTGCTTAATAATTTCTTCTAGCTGATCGAACTTAGTTAATCCTGTACCACCAATAATTGCGAGTGTTTTCAATGTACGGCCTTTACGCTATAAATTTAAACTAGAGTTTTAGAGGTTTAATAATGGCTGCACTATGTTTATTGCCTGCTGCCATTCGCTACTCGCGTATAAATCTTGATCTGCAAGTGGGGATGCTTTCATTTTTTCTAAGCTAACCAACGGCCAACGCTTTTCTCGTACCGTATCGACGATTTCTTGAGCGGCTTCTCGTTTATTACAGATCAACAATACATTACAACCAGCATCTTTTGCTTTTTCTGCTCGTACCGCCGGAGACCCTGAAGCAGCGGCGCCCTCCATGGATAAATCATCACTGTATATTAACCCGTCGAAGCCTAACTCAGATCGTAAAATATCTTGCAGCCATATCTTAGAAAATCCCGCGGTAAAATGAGCATCAACATCTGGATAAACTACGTGAGCTGGCATCACAGCACTTAGCTTCTGTTCTTTAATAAGTTGCATAAAAGGCTGTAAATCTCTATCGAAAATTTCAGCTCGCGCTCTATTATCTGTCGGTAATTCCAAGTGCGAATCGGCCTCAACGAAGCCATGGCCTGGGAAATGTTTTGCCGTGGCGCACATCCCGGCACTTTTCATCCCTTTGATTAACTGCTCGGTCAAGTCATATACCGCATTAGGTGAACTCGCAAAAGCACGATCACCGATCACTATTGAACGGTCATAATCTAAATCCAATACTGGGGCAAAACTGATATCTATGCCATGGTGAATCAACTCTGCCGCCATTAACCAACCTAATTCATAAGCTTGCTTAAGCGCTAAAACTTCATTTTTCTTATAGCTTTCACCTAAAACAGACATTGCCGGTAAGCGTAAAAAACCCTCACGAAAACGCTGAACTCGTCCTCCCTCTTGGTCAACTGCAATAATCAGATCAGCACGTAATGCTTTAATACTGCTGCAGAGAGACTTCAGTTGCTGAGGACTTTCATAATTACGTCCAAATAAAATTAACCCAGATATTTCAGGTTGTAATAAAAACTTTTCATCTTCATTCGTTAGAGTTAATCCGGCGATATCCGCCATTACACAGATCGACATGGAATTCTCGCAAAAGTTGATTCTTGTATCCAAATTGGAGCCCCTACCGGCAACAAATCGAACAGTTCAATAACATCTTTGTTTCGCATTCGGATGCAGCCGTGGGATTCTGGTACCCCCATAGGTTCGCTATCGGGAGTACCATGTATGTAGATATAACGCTGCATAGTATCGACATTACCCAGTCGATTTCTGCCCACCTCACAACCACTAAGCCATAATATGCGACTTAGAATCCAATCTCGTTGAGGGAATTTCTCAGCCAAAGCTTGATCATAGATCTCACCAGTAAATCTGCGTCCAATAAAAACACTATTTATTTCTGCATTAGTACCAATTTTAGACCGCACTTCATGCCATCCTATCGGAGTTTGATTTGAGCCTTTTTGTTGCCCTATTCCCAATTTAGCAGTCGAGATTGAATAATCTTTTATTTGATCAGACATAGTTATACGCATAACTTGATCTTGAATCGAGACTTCTATTTTCTCAATAGCCATTGATTCAGTCATTCTTATCGTTAGCCATTAAACCCGAAGCCAAGAAGGGCATCAGCTGCGATACCACATCTTTCACATCAGATTGGGTGCCTAAATCATGATCTGCCATGGCCATTAAAGAATCCACACTGGACATGGTAAATACCGCGGCACCCAACATAAAGTGAATGCGCCAAAACCGCTCCATCGGTGTTAATTCAGGCGTGACCCGATTAACTTCTTTCATATAACGATTGAAAACTTCACCGTATTCACTGGTCAGAAATTTACGTAGATGGCCCTGCCCTTGACTGTAAGCTAGGCCTAATAAACGCATGAAAACACCAAACTTCTCTGGATTTTCAAGACCTGACTTATTCAACGTGAGTACTAATAACTTCAAAAGCTGTTCAGGGGTATTTTCGCGCTGCTCAATGATATTCAGTTGCTGTGAGAACTGCTCGCTAAAAGGCGTTAGATATCGAGCGAAGACCGCTTGAATGAGAGACTTTTTTGAACCGAAGTGATAATTAACCGCGGCTAGATTCACCCCGGCCTTAGTCGTAATATTTCGCAATGATGTTTCGGCAAATCCCTTTTCAGAAAATAATGCTTCCGCTGCATCCAGTATTCGCCCAGCGGTATCTTTCTGTGCCATATAAACCCAAATAAATATTAATGAAATTCAAACATACGTTTTAAACGCTTTTAGTGCAAGTAAATGCCGCATAGAAAATCACATAGATTTTGAACTAATTTATTCGAAACGGCTTTACACAATCAAAAACACTGTATATATTTACACCCACTGTATAGATAAACACTATCAACAAGCATTGGACATTAAACATGATTAAGCTTACCGCTCGACAGCAAGAAGTTCTTGATCTTATTAAAGACGCGATCGTAAAAACGGGTTTCCCACCCACTCGTGCAGAGATCGCTGAGCAGCTTGGATTTCGCTCACCTAATGCCGCTGAGGAGCATTTAAAAGCTTTAGCGCGTAAAGGTGCCATTGAAATGATGCCTGGCGCTTCTCGCGGCATTCGTATTGTTGAAGATCAACAGCTAGGCCTACCGATTATTGGTCGCGTAGCTGCTGGTGAACCGATTCTAGCGCAAGAACACGTTGAAGATCACTGTGAGATACCGGCAGCCTGGTTCAAGCCAGAAGCCAACTTTTTATTAGAAGTTCATGGTGAAAGTATGATCAACATTGGCATCATGGATGGTGATTTGATTGCCGTGCATAAAACAGAAACGGCACGTAACGGCCAGATTGTTGTAGCTCGAGTTGAAGATGACGTGACCGTTAAACGCTATCAAAAGAATCGCAACAAAGTGACTTTATTCGCCGAAAACGATGACTTCGACCCTATCGAAGTTAACTTAAAAGAAACTAATTTTGCGATCGAAGGTTTATATGTTGGCGTAATCCGCCGCCATTAATCTCAACCGCTACATTATCCAAATTTATATTTCACTAGTACAAGGAGTTCAGCATGCGTCAATTACAACTTGGAATTCATAATCCTGAATTATCCCTGAGTAGCGGTTTAGCTCAGCCTAAACAGCCACAATCGGGTATTAGTGAAATTATTTTGACTTCAGATAGCGCATTACAGCCCATCTATTTATTGCCCATCCTCAGCCAAATGTCTTTAGATAAACGCTGGCTGATGTGGATTGCCGACGAACCATCGATCAACCGGAACTGGGTATCTGCCTTAGGGATTGATGCCTCTCAGATTTTGCACATTAACGCAGAAGAAAATTGCTTTCATCAAGTATGCTGTAAAGCATTAGCAGCGGGAACAGGACATCTGATTATTGAGTGGCCTGGTAAAATCAGTGATGCAGAACTTGCCGAACTGGATGACGCAGCAAGATTAGGCAATAGTCACGCTTTACTTATTCGTAGACGCTAACTTCGCGTCTACTTGGGAATAGCTGAGCTAGTGCACAAGTCCTGAATTTTCAGGCTCAGTAAGAATATCTTGCTGCTCTATTTCGAGACCAGAAAGTTCGCTGACTTTATTAACCCCAGCTTCAATCATTGCATGCGCAACTGCGACATAACTATCTTTCAGGCCTTCTTTGGCTTCAGCTGAAAACTGTATTTTTACTATCAATTCTTCAGACGTATCATCTGCTCTGCGTAAACCGATATCGCCATTTGTTAACTCAACGATTTCAAAAAAATCAGCCATGTATGCCTACTTAATCAATGGATGGATCACTTATTGAGTGCGGGATTCTATCATCAATAACTGAAAGGTTGTAAAGGGAATAACTGAGATAAAAGAAAGCCAGCTAAAAACTAGCTCTCTTGTCGATTACCACGCTGTAACTCTATAATTTCGGATAACGCTTGGTACCAATCGCGCAAAGGTAAACTGCTCGCGGTTTTGTCTTGCATCTGAATCATTACAGGGTTCGATTGTGGCTTAGTAGTGACCGGATCTTTGCTACTACAATGCTGGAAAGCTGACTGCATCTGACTCAACCAGCTGAAATCATCGGCTTCTAATTGCTTAAGCTCAGTCATTTCACCCGTAGGCACAGGCACGAGATCAAGCAACTGCTGTAAAGAGTAAAACTCATCTCTGCACTGAGCAATCTCAGCAACTTCATGCAAGTAAGACTGATAAGCCAATACCAGCTGAAATATCACGCTTTCTTGCAAGGCAGACACCAACGCCAAAGGCGACTGAGTTTCTAACTCAGCCGTCTCTAGACTTTCTAATAATAAGCGAGCCTGATAAAGCTTGTGATTACTGTGCCCAAGCCATTCAGCCATTAAAAATCAACCTTCAAACCAAAGTGTATGCCTTCTTCCAGCATAAATACTTTCTTGTTATCTTCGATTTTAAAAGAGCTGTAACGGTAACCCATATAAACTCGTGCCGTCGGCAATAGTCCGTATTGAATACGAATGTCGGCGTCGGTTAAGTTCTCTGTGGCATCAAATGATACGACCTTAGGGGCATAATAGACGTAACCCGCAGTGCTTAAGCCAGGTACTTTAGGAATTTGATAGCTAAAGAAACCACCTACACCTAAGGCACCACCATCAACATCGCCATCTTTAAAGCCAAATAACTTACCACCTACCCCAAGATATAAAGGACTATTGGGTTCACGTACATCAACCACATGAAGACCTAATGACGCTAAATCACCATCTTCTTCGTGATGCATAATACTGGCACTTATATGCAAGCCAGATCCTACTTTCGCTGCATCATACTCTAAACGAGCTGAGTCGTTCGCTAGGCTTAAATCGATAGAGCCACCGGCCATACTTTGCATGCTAACCGATAACAATAGTCCTGAAAAAAGAACTTTTAATGCTTTCATACTTCTAACAACCCAATTCTACAGTCAAATTTTTACCGCATCATACCAGATGCTCTCTCATTTGAGAAAATTCCGTTTCCTCTATATAAAAACAGCGCCCTTAGGCGCCGTTTAAAACAAACATACTATTCGAAATGAAATAAAATTACTTCATTAGGTCATGCAACAGTTTGTTCAACTTAGTCACGTATTCAGCTGGTTTCTCTAGCTGACTACCTTGAGCTAATTGTGCTTGACCATAAATCACGTGAGCTAAATCGCCAAAACGACTTTCATCCTGCTCTTTATCCATGATTGCAATCAATGGGTGTGTAGGATTCACCTCCAACGTTGATTCAGCGGGTGGAACTTCCTGACCTGCAGCAGCTAACATTTGACGTAGATTATCGTTCATATCATTTTGACCCACGACCAAACAGGCAGGTGAATCCGTCAAACGTGAAGTGATGCGAACATTATTTACCTCACCTTTTAATGAAGCCGTAATACGCTCTACTAGACTTTTATTATCTTCAGCCAGTGTTTCTGCTGCGGCTTTTTCTTCTTCGTCGGTAAGCTCATCTAAATCAAGCTCACCCTTGGTAATATCTTGGAATGATTTCTCATCAAAGTTACCAAGGTGACTGATCATCCACTCATCAACACGCTGGGTTAAAAGCAGAACCTCAATATTGTTCTTCTTAAAGAATTCGATATGTGGGCTATTGAATACCGCATCGTAACTCTCGCCTGTCACATAGTAGATCTTTTTCTGATCTTCTTTCATGCGAGACACATAATCGGTTAACGATACCGTTACGCTATCACCTTCACCTTGCGTACTGGAGAAACGGAATAGTTTGGCAATTTTTTCTTTATTGGCAAAATCTTCTGCTGGGCCTTCTTTTAAAACTTCGCCAAATTGAGCCCAGAATTTTGCGTACTTTTCTTCATCTTTCGTCGACATCTTGGTCAACAAATCTAACACACGCTTAGTTAAAGCACTGCGAATAGAATCTACATTTTTATCTTGCTGTAGAATTTCACGAGAAACGTTCAAAGATAGATCGTTGGAATCTAAAATACCTTTTACAAAACGCAAGTACAGTGGCAAGAACTGTTCGGCTTCATCCATAATATAGACACGCTGGGTATATAATTTTAACCCGCGGGCTGCATCACGATTCCATAAGTCCATTGGCGCCTGTGATGGGATGTAGAGCAAGCTGGTATAGTCCAACTTACCTTCAACCTTGTTATGCGACCATGCTAGTGGCTCTTGCCAATCATGGGATACATGCTTATAAAATTCTTTATAATCTTCGTCGCTAATATCGGTCTTAGACTTTGTCCAAAGCGCTTTCGCTTCGTTAACCGCTTCAGGAATTTGCTTATTATCACCATCCGCATCTTCACTAGTGACTTCTTGAGGTAAGAAGATTGGAATAGCAATATGATCTGAATATTTTTTAATCAAATTACGCAAGCGAGAACTGTCGGCAAACTCAGCTTCATCATCTTTTAAATGCAACGTGATTCGCGTTCCACGATCTGCTTTTTCAATATCTTCAAGGCTGAACTCACCTTCGCCTTGAGACTGCCAGCGCACACCTTGATCGGCCGCTAAACCAGCACGGCGAGTTTCAACAACAACATCTTGAGCAACGATAAAAGAGGCATAGAAACCTACACCGAATTGACCAATCAGCTGAGAGTCTTGCTTTTCATCACCGCTTAATTTACCTAAGAACTCGGAAGTTCCTGATTTAGCAATGGTGCCTAAATGATTAACGACATCATCACGGCTCATACCAATACCGTTGTCTTCAATGATGACTGTTTTCTTTTCTGCATCAAAATCGATATGTATGGCTAGATCACCATTACCTTCATATAGGTCAGCATTTGAAATAGCTTCGAAGCGCAGTTTGTCACAAGCATCAGATGCGTTTGAAACTAACTCGCGTAAGAAAATCTCTTTATTGGAATACAAAGAATGGATCATTAAGTGAAGTAACTGCTTTACTTCAGTTTTAAAGCCCATCGTTTCTTTTTGACTTGCAGTCATCTGATCTCCTTAGTCCTGAACAATCAGGTATTTCTAATGTTATTAGCTATTAAATTAACTATTGGATTAACTTATGTATCAGAAATAGGGACAGACAATTGAATTTCAAGGGGTTTTCTAAAAAGAACTGCTGGTAGCTTGTACTAAATACTAAGCTACCAGCACCCTACTGATTACTTTTTAGCCAGCAAGAAGTGCGCACGTGCTGTCGCAATAGGATTGGCACGATCATTTTGCCAGGCATTAATCGATACATTAGCGACACGGCTCCCCTGTCGCCACACCTGACACTCAGCGAACGTATCCTGATCTCGACCAGCGCGTAGATAATCCAATGAAAAATCGACAATCTTAGGCATTAAGGGCGTATCCATGAACATGAGCAGATTTAATGCACCAGCCAGTTCCATAAAACCACCGATGACACCACCATGAATAGCCGGCAATATCGGATTACCGATATTATCGATATTCTTTGGCAACTTGAAAATTACGTTATCACCAAAGCGTTGAAACTCTAAACCAATGAAGTTCGCATAAGGAATGCTATCAACTAAAGGCTGAAAATCACCACTGGTTTGCGCTTGTTGAATAATATCCTGAAAACTCATAGGGATTGACCTCCTGCTTTTGCACCACCCTTCACTAAAAGCTCTGTTCCCATATAGATACTGGCATCTCCCGTCTCAATGACCCCCTGAAATGCCGGCGGCGTCATTTCTGCACCGATACGCATAAAGGTCGCATTACACTTAGCCACTAACGTATCATCGTTCTCTTGCCTTACTAAACACTCAGTAAAAACAACGTTATTTGCTATTCGGGTAACCGAAGCATGTGCAACTAAGTCTTGCCCAGGCTCAGAGGACTTCATGTAGTCTACTCGTAAGTCGAGCGTTGGGCACAGCTCCATCCCTTCTATGGCAACAAAACATGCGGTACCACATGCGGTATCCATCAAGGTTGTTAAAGCGCCACCATGAATGATACCCACCAAAGGATTGCCAATTATATCTTCACTATACGGTAGACGCATTTTCAGACTAGTCTCATCAGCCGATAAAACTTTTAGTCCTAATAACTGGCAATGGCGCAGTACAGAGATAAAACGTTCCGCTTTTTGCTGAGCTGTAATATCCATAGAAATTCACATCACTCTAGTAATTAATGCTTATGTTAATGGTGCGTGGTTATACCCTATTCTAGTTGATGATAAAACCAGAACCTTTGTTAAATGATAAAGTACGTGTGATTATTAACCTATTCGGTAATCAATAGGCACAAAAAAGGACGCTAAAAGCGTCCTTTTTAAAACAATCAATCAACTTAACGGTTAAGACCAACCAGTGATTTTTTGCAATGCCTTACCAATATCCGCAAGACTACGCACGGTTTCTACACCGGCATCTTCCAAGGCTGCAAATTTTTCATCTGCAGTACCTTTACCACCTGCAATGATTGCACCTGCATGGCCCATACGCTTACCTGCTGGCGCCGTAACACCAGCAATATAAGATACGACAGGCTTAGTTACATTGGCTTTAATAAAAGCCGCCGCTTCTTCTTCTGCGCTACCACCAATTTCACCAATCATTACGATTGCTTCGGTTTTTGGATCATCTTGGAATAACTGCAAGATATCAATGAAGTTAGAACCTGGAATAGGATCACCACCAATACCAACACACGTAGACTGACCAAAACCATAATCCGTCGTTTGTTTAACGGCTTCATATGTCAGAGTACCTGAACGCGATACAACCCCGACTTTACCAGGCAAATGGATATGCCCAGGCATAATACCGATTTTACATTCACCCGGAGTAATCACACCTGGGCAGTTTGGACCAATAAGGCGAACACCCAGCTCATCACATTTAACTTTCGCTTCCAACATATCAAGCGTTGGAATACCTTCGGTAATACAAACGATTAGTTGTATGCCAGAATTAGCCGCTTCTAAGATTGAGTCTTTGCAATATGGTGCAGGCACGTAAATAACAGAAGCTTCCGCCCCTGTTTCTTTAACCGCTTCAGCAACCGTATTAAATACTGGTAAACCTAAGTGAGTTTGCCCACCCTTGCCCGGCGTTACACCACCGACCATTTTTGTACCATATTCAATCGCTTGCTCTGAATGAAAAGTCCCTTGCGCCCCAGTAAAACCTTGGCAAATAACTTTGGTATTTTTATCGATTAAAATGCTCATTATTCACCCTTAATTATTTAGCGACGGCTTTTACAGATTGCTCTGCTGCATCAGTTAAACTCGTTGCTGCAATAATATTTAAGCCACTATCGGCTAATACTTTACTACCCAATTCTGCGTTATTACCTTCTAGACGAACGATCACCGGGATTTTAACACCCACTTCTTCAACCGCTCCGATAACACCTTCAGCAATCAAGTCGCAACGTACGATACCACCGAAGATATTGATCAATACGGCTTCTACATTTTCATCGGATAAAATAATTTTAAACGCTTCGATCACGCGTTCTTTTGTTGCACCGCCGCCGACATCTAAAAAGTTCGCAGGTTTACCACCGTGCAGTTTTACAATATCCATCGTACCCATTGCTAGACCGGCACCATTCACCATGCAGCCGATATTGCCATCAAGGGCTACGTAGTTTAATTCCCACTTAGCCGCATGCGCTTCACGCTCATCTTCTTGTGATGGGTCGTGCATTTCTTGTAAATCTTTATGACGATATACCGCATTACTATCGATATTTAATTTAGCATCGAGACAGTGCAAATCACCTTCAGTGGTTACGACCAACGGATTAATTTCCAATAATGCTAAATCTTTATCAACGAACAGTTTCGCTAGACCTAAAAAGATTTTAACAAACTGATTAATTTGTTTGCCTTCTAGCCCTAATTGAAATGCTAATTCGCGCGCTTGATATGGCTGAGCACCCACTAAAGGATCTATTTCAGCTTTTAGAATTTTTTCTGGTGTTTCGTGAGCGACTTTTTCAATTTCTACACCGCCCTCAGTCGACGCCATAAATACAACACGACGACTGGCGCGGTCAACAACCGCCCCTAAATATAATTCTTGGTCTATGTCAGTACAGCTTTCAACCAAGATACGACTTACAGGTTGCCCTTTGGCATCTGTTTGATAAGTGACTAGATTTTCACCCAACCACTGTTTTGCGAATTCTTTAACTTCATCTTTTGAAGAAACCAGTTTTACACCACCGGCTTTTCCTCGACCACCGGCATGTACTTGGGCTTTCACGACCCATTTATCACCTTCAATATGATTGGTAGCATCGACTGCTTCTTCAATCGTTCGCGCAGCGATACCTTTAGATACCGGTAATCCATATTGGGCAAAAAGTTGCTTACCCTGATACTCGTGTAGGTTCATTCAATTTATCCCGTCAGATTGCTTAGGTTGATCATTCAACTAGCCAAGAACAAAGTCAATCATGTAAAAGTATGATGACCTTATGTGCGCCTTTGCACTTTCTACTACTGCGCTAATTCCGAACTAGCTGCCAAGTTTTTCTTATAACCTTTCGTGATAATAGACTGTCACAAATAGAATTCCAAACGCCAAAAACAAAAAAAGCCGTAAAACAAAGCTTTATTCGCTAACTGATGACTCAAGTCAGCGAATCTTACTCTATTTTACAGCTTTCTTAGCAGTACCCCTTTAAACACAAGGGTTACTTACAGCAAACCGCTTAGCTTACTTTTTTTTCTTTGGTTTACGATTCGCTTTATGAATCGCTGCATTATTAACCGATAACGCGGCTTCATGCACAGCTTCAGAGATAGAAGGATGGGCAAAAACCATCATGCCAATATCTTCTGCACTGGAACCGAATTCCATTGCAATCACAATCTGCTGACATAAATCTCCAGCATTTGGACCAATAATATGAGCACCTAAAATGCGATCTGTTTCTGCATCCGCAATGATTTTTACAAAACCATCGGTATCAGTAGAAGCCATCGCGCGACCGTTGGCAGCAAATGGGAACATACCGACATTATAGGATTCACCATCGGCTTTTAACTGTTCTTCGGTGCGACCAACACTGGCAATTTCAGGACTGGTATAGATCACAGAAGGCACAACATCGTAGTTTAGCTGAGCTTTATGACCTGCAATACGCTCTGCAACCATGACGCCTTCTTCAGATGCTTTATGCGCCAACATAGGGCCACGCACAACATCACCGATAGCCCAGATGCCTGGAGCATCTGTCGCGCAATAATCATTCACATGGAAGAATCCACGTTCATCCATATTGACGCCACTATCCCCAGATAATAGACCTTCAGTATAAGGACGACGACCTACCGCTACGATTAGCTTATCGAAAGTAATCTGCTGTTCACCCTCAGAATCCTGATAAGTAACAGTCACTTCATCGCCTTTCACTTCACTGCCCGTAACACGAGCACCAATGCGAATATCTAGACCTTGCTTAGTCAAAAGTTTTTTAGCTTCTTTCGCCACAGTTTGATCAACCATGTGTAAGAAAGAATCTTGTGCTTCTAACACTACAACTTCAGAACCTAAACGACTCCAAACACTACCAAGCTCAAGACCGATAACACCCGCACCAATGACGCCTAAACGCTTTGGCACTTCGGTAAATTCTAGAGCACCTGTTGAGTCAACAATGATGTTATCTGTTAGAGGCGTTGGTGGAATCTCAACCGGCACAGAGCCCGTTGCAATAATCACATTTTCAGCGTCGATAACTTCACTTACGCCAGCGTGGTTAGTAAACTCAACTTTACGCCCCGCTAATAACTTACCCGTTCCTTCGAACGCGGTAACGCCATTGGCCTTGAATAAAGTAGCAACACCCATGGTCAGATTTTTAACAATCTGATCTTTTCGCTGCACCATAGCCGGAACATCCATTTTCACTTCGCCGGTAGAGATACCGTGCAGTGAAAACTTCTCATGAGCTTCTTCGTACTTGTGCGAACTATCTAACAAGGCTTTTGATGGAATACAACCTACGTTCAAACAGGTACCACCAAAGACGCCCTTGCCTTCTTTATTTACCCACTTGTCGATACAAGCAGTGGATAGACCTAGTTGTGCACAACGGATAGCCGCTACATAACCGCCAGGACCACCACCGATAACCACAACATCAAATTGCTTACTCATGTATCTTCCTTATTAAATATCCAATAACAAACGTGCTGGATCTTCTAGTAAATCTTTAATCGCTACTAAGAACTGAACAGCTTCTTTACCATCAATCATTCTATGATCATAGGATAATGCCAAATACATCATAGGCAAAATAACCACTTCACCATCTACCGCCATTGGGCGATCTTGGATCTTATGCATTCCCATAATGGCAGTTTGTGGTGGATTCAGAATGGGGGTTGATAATAACGAGCCAAAAGTACCACCATTAGAAATAGTGAAGGTACCACCTTGCATCTCATCAATGCCTAGCTTGCCATCGCGCGCACGCACACCGAAATCGCCAATAGTACTTTCGACTTCAGCTAAACCCATGTCGTCAGTATCTCGCAAGATAGGAACAACCAAACCACGCTCTGTAGAAACGGCAACACCGATATCCTGATAACCATGATAAATCATGTCGTTACCGTCGATCGATGCATTTACTGCTGGAAATTTCTTCAACGCTTCCGTTGCTGCTTTCACGAAGAAAGACATAAAGCCTAACTTAACACCGTGAGCTTTAACAAAACGATCTTGATACTTCTTACGCAGCTCCATGATTGGCTTCATGTTTACTTCGTTATAGGTAGTCAACATGGCAGCATTTTGCTGAGCACTTACTAAACGCTTAGCAATCGTCGCACGTAAGCGTGTCATTGGAACACGTTTTTCGATGCGGTCTCCGGCATCAAAATTAATCGCGCCAACATTTGCCGCTGGCTTATTAGCCACAGGCGCTGGAGCATTGGCTGGCGCTGCAACAGGCGCTTCAGCTTTAGGCGCTTTAAGGTGATTAAGAATATCTTCTTTCGTCACACGACCATCTTTACCCGTAGCAACAACATCGCTCGCGCTAATGCCATTTTCTTCTGCCAACTTACGTGCCGCAGGGCTCATGATGATGTCTTCGGTCGATTCAACAGCGCTTTCAACTTTAGCTTCTGTTGCCGCAGGTGCTGCAACCGCAACTCCGCCTTCTTCGAAAATACCCAAAACTTCAGCGCTTAAAACAATTTCGCCTTCACCCTTGATAATTTCCTTTAATACACCATCACCAGAAGCAACCACTTCTAGGACAACTTTATCGGTTTCAATATCAACAATCAGCTCATCACGGCTAATCGCTTCACCTGGCTTTTTATACCAAGTTGCCACTGTTCCATCCGCTACAGATTCTGGAAATGTAGGCGTTTTGATTTCAATAGTCATTCTCTTTCCTTAAAATTCTGCTGCTCGCCTACCCTAAAGTAAGCGCGTCATTAATTAGTTTTTGCTGCTGTTCAATGTGTAATGCCATGTACCCTGCTGCTGGTGAAGCTGCCGCATCTCGACCTGCATAATTTAAATTCAGGCCTGGGCTATTAATGTGCAATACACGACGCATATGGTGCTGACTGCTATACCAAGCACCCATATTCATCGGCTCTTCCTGACACCAAACCATATCTTTGATATTGGTATAAGGTGCCAATGCCTCTAGCAACTGCTCTTCCGGGAATGGATAAAGCTGCTCAAGGCGAACAATAGCAACATTGTCTTGCTCACGTTCACGACGCGCTTCTAGTAAGTCGTAATAAACCTTACCTGAACATAAAACAACACGTTCAACTTTCGCTGGATCGAGTTCATCTATTTCAGGAATAACGGTTTTAAAACTACCTTCCGCTAAATCTTCTAACGTGCTGATTGCTAATTTATGACGCAACAAGCTTTTTGGTGTGAATACAATCAAAGGCTTACGCAATGGACGAATCACCTGACGACGCAACATATGGAAAACTTGCGCAGGTGTCGTCGGAACACAGATCTGCATATTGTGCTCGGCACACAGTTGCAAATAGCGCTCTAGTCGCGCTGACGAGTGCTCAGGGCCTTGACCTTCATATCCATGAGGTAAAAGAACCGTTAAACCACATAAGCGACTCCACTTATGCTCACCACTGGAAATAAACTGATCAAATACAACCTGAGCGCCGTTAGCGAAATCACCAAACTGAGCTTCCCAGACAACTAATGCACCCGGATTTGTTGTTGCATAACCGTATTCAAAACCTAAAACCGCTTCTTCTGATAATAATGAATCAAAAATATCGCAGCGTGGTTGATCTTCAGCAATGTTTTGCAAAGCACAGTAAGTAGAACTGTCTTTTTGATTGTGTAAAACCGCATGACGGTGCGAAAAGGTACCACGACCGACATCCTGACCAGTGAAGCGCACCTGATGCCCTTTTGCCAATAAGGTGCCATACGCTAAAGTTTCTGCAAAACCCCAGTTTATGGTTAATGCACCGGCAGCCATTTTGCGTCTATCATCAAGAATTTTACTAACTTGACGCTGTACGGCAAAACCTTCAGGAACTTCTTGCATTTTGATTGCAAGTTCTTGCAATTCTTTAAGATCATATTGAGTATCAGCAAATGCCGTCCACTCATGACCTAGATGAGGCGTCCAATCAACGAACAGCTCTTCATTGGGCTCTTTTACCAAACTCTTAACAACGTGCAAGCCATTATCCAAGGCATCACGGTATTCATCTTCCATTTGCGAGCTTGTTTCTTCGGCAACAATACTGGTTGCTACAAGATTCTCAGCGTACAACTGGCGAGTTGTTTTTTGCTCACGAATTTTTTGATACATGATCGGCTGAGTCCCCGAAGGCTCATCCGCTTCGTTATGGCCTCGACGACGATAACAAACCAAATCAATCACAACATCTTTTTTGAATTCGTTACGATAATCAACCGCAAGCTGAGTCACAAACAATACCGCTTCAGGGTCATCCCCATTCACATGCAAAATTGGCGCTTCAACGATTTTGGCAACATCGGTGCAGTATTCTGTAGAGCGAACATCTTCACGCTTGTTGGTAGTAAAACCAACTTGGTTATTAATGACGACATGAATTGTACCGCCCGTTTTATAAGCACGGGTTTGTGATAATTGGAAAGTTTCCATTACCACGCCTTGCCCTGCAAACGCCGAATCACCGTGTAATAATACTGGGATTACAGCATCGCCATTTGAATCGTCTCGACGATCTTGGCGAGCACGAACAGAACCTTCAACCACTGGAGAAACGATTTCTAAGTGGGATGGGTTAAAAGCCAATGCTAGGTGAACTTCGCCACCAGGAGTCATTACATTAGAAGAGAAACCTTGGTGGTATTTAACATCGCCACTGTGGTTGTAATGCGCCTTACCTTCAAATTCATCGAACAGATCTGAAGTTTTCTTACCGAAAGTATTAATCAACATGTTCAGACGGCCACGGTGCGCCATACCAATAACAATTTCTTTGGCACCATAGGTACCTGAACGTTGAATTAACTCATCCATCAAGGGAATTAAGCTTTCTCCCCCCTCAAGACCAAAACGCTTAACCCCTGGGTAACGAGAACCTAGATATTTTTCTAGACCTTCTGCCGCAGTCAAACGCTCTAATAAATGCTTCTTAACTTCTTCGCCAAATTTTGGATGCGAACGTACACTTTCTAAGCGCTGCTGGAACCAACGCTGTTCAGCGGTATTAACAATGTGCATATATTCAGCACCTACTGTATTACAGTAAGTCTGTTCTAGTGCACCCAAAATTTCTTTAAGTGTTGCTTCGTCTTGACCAATAAATAATGAACCAGTTTGGAAGGTTGTATCCAAATCAGCTTGAGACAACTCATGGAAAGCCAAGTCTAAGTCAGGTACCTGCTCACGCTCCATTAAACCTAATGGATCAAGTTGTGCATGCTGATGACCACGACCACGGAAGGCATTAATCAACTGCAATACTTTAACTTGCTTACGTTCAAATTCTGAACTTACGCTAGATTGAGAGGTAGGTTTTGCCCGATTCTGATTTTTTGAAATTAACAGAAATTGTTCGCGAATCGGTTTGTGTGGAATATCGGTCGTCACATTATCTTCAACTCTTGGGAGTTGATTAAAATATTGACGCCACTCTTCCGGAACTTCGTTTGGATCACGAAGATAGGTTTCAAAGAGTTCTTCTATGTAAGCAACGTTCCCACCGGCGAGTTGAGACGTACTCCATAGCTGCTCCATTGTCAGCTCGTGCATTTAGGACCACCCTGTTTGAACATTTCAAAGGGACTACGTCGCAAGACACCAATACCGGCTCACCGGAGCAGGCCGATCGGATAAGATCGTTGGCCTTGTCAACGAAACGGATGTTACCCGTCCCCTCTTCTTAATATACAGCTTAGTAAAAAATATCGCCTTGTAAGCAATATCTTTGAAAGTTTTAAACAGGAGTGAATTGTATGTCCAATTCACTCCTGATACAGACGATCAACTCGAGCGTTTAAAAACGAATAAATCGCTTTTTACACTTCGCGTTGTAACAACATTCCACGAATGTGTCCGATTGCTCGCGTAGGGTTTAAACCTTTCGGGCATACATTGACACAGTTCATGATGCCACGGCAACGGAAAACTGAAAATGGATCGTCCAAATTCGCCAATCTGTCTTCTGTAGAAGTATCACGAGAGTCCGCTAGGAAGCGATAAGCTTGTAATAAGCCTGCTGGTCCAACGAATTTCTCAGGATTCCACCAGAAAGAAGGGCATGAAGTAGAACAGCACGCACACAAGATACACTCGTATAGGCCATCTAACTTTGCACGCTCTTCAGGTGACTGCAAGCGCTCAATCGCTGGCGCTGGCGTATCATTATCAAGATAAGGCTTGATGCTTTCATACTGTTTGTAGAAAAGCGCCATATCGATAACAAGGTCACGAATCACTGGCATACCAGGAAGAGGACGCAAGATTAACTTGTCGTTCTTACCTTTAGTTGCTTCAGAGATCGGCATAATACACGCCAAACCGTTTTTGCCATTGATGTTCATGCCATCACTACCACACACACCTTCACGGCATGAGCGGCGATAAGCAACAGAAGAATCCTGTTCCTTAACTAGGGCTAAAACGTCCAAAACCATAAGATCTTTACCCGCTGGGATAGCGATCTCGTAGTCTTGCATGTAAGGCGCTTCATCTTTTTCAGGATTGTAGCGATAAATACTAACTAACATGATTTATTTCCCTAAATTAATAAACACGGACTTTCGGTTCGAACGCAGGCACAGTTTTCGGTGCAAAGTTCACATCACGCTTGCCGATGGTTTTAGTTTCTGGGAAATATAATGAGTGGCATAACCAGTTCTCATCATCACGTTCGGTATAATCATTACGGGC
>ENA-OSET01000327-OSET01000327.1-sediment-metagenome-genome-assembly--contig:-NODE-327-length-54210-cov-4.737221_pt1 | contig 54210 bp, 54 predicted proteins | sample MGYA00237882_ERZ534229 | MGnify/ENA primary metagenome ERZ534229 (study PRJEB26408, sample SAMN06266212) | sediment metagenome | isolation source: Hudson Canyon methane seep mesocosm | place: USA:Hudson...
AAAGAGAATAATTTTTGCTGGCCACGAGAGAAAGTACTTTCTGCTCTAGCGCTACCCTTGCTCAGTATTTTTAAGTCAAACCTATGTGGCCCATACTGTGTATAGCGTTTTTCGAAATCTTTTCCCCGAGCTGAAATAAGGTAATCTGGTAGCGTTTTACTCTTATCCCAGCCTTGATAGAAGCCGCAGTTTAACTGATCAGAAAAGTCGAACATTAAAAGCACCTTTCGAAGTTCCGAGTAGAAAGCATCAAAAAATTCTCTTCTAACATCTGTAATTTTAGAACCAAAATCAGAGAGTTTTTTATCCCAAAAATCCATTTGGTTTGAATCTATTTTAACAGCTCGCAGTAATGTATTCCGCTGTTTTAAACAATAAATGTACTGATTCCAGAGTTGTGAAAATTCATGTTCCACGTGGAACACCCCCCAATCAACAAATCTTTGCCTAACCTTGGATGAGCCTGCAAGTAGGCTAAGAGAATCTGGATCAATGATTAATGTAGGCGACAAAGTAGCAAGTGCTGACGTAGAACGGATATCTTGACCATTAATACGGATTGTAGTTCGTTTCTTAGACTTCTTAATTCCAATCAAATTTCGATTCACGTCACCTTTTAAAGCCGATGTATACTCACCGAAAACAAGAACGTCTGAAGAACCATCTTGGCTATGACAAATAATATTATTGAAAAGGTGCGTACGAAATGAGCGGGCGGTGGACAGAAAGTATATAGACTCTAAAAAACTTGTCTTACCGGATGCATTTAACCCAGTGAGTAAGTTTAACCTCGAGTGCAAAGCAATCTGATCTACATCGAGGTTTCTAAAATTCTTTATCGTAACAGTATTAATTGGCATAAATTTGAACTAAGGCTAAATCTGAGCGCTAGTTTCGCTCGCGACTAGTGAAGCATGTTTAACCTGGAATCGACAAACATATCCAACTCGGGAGCCAACACGTGAACATAGCGATCAAAATACAAGAATTGCTTTAGGAGTAAAGCAAACTCTCTCGGGAAGTGAATTCCATTATCTTCTCCTACTTTGACCATATCCATCAATATGCTATTGACGTCATCTTCTCCTTGAAAATCTAACGCAACACTATCAGGTACCATTACATCTAATTTATTGAAAACACGCCTAAGATCTGCCGCTAAGTCGTCCACGTTAACATCGTGACTAGTCACTCCAATACGAACCATTGAATCAGCCATACCTTCAAAGTTTCCAATCATTATTGAAGAAATAAAATCAGAAACTGCTTCCCATGTACCGGGGCTGATTTGACCAACAATACCAAAATCTATAAACCCAATCTTTCCACTCTCTAACACCATCAAATTCCCTGCATGAACATCAGCATGGAAAAAACGACACTGAGTTAAACTTGAAAACCACGTATTCATCGCTGTAATCAATGTTTTCTCGGGATCTTCACAGTATCGCTTAATCGTATCTAAATCTGTCAAGGATACGCCGTAGAACCTTTCCATAGTGAGAACTTTCATAGAAGATGCTTGAGAATAAACTCTAGGCACTACAACATCTCCATTTTGAGTATTATTAAGAAACTCCCTGAATTCGTTCAGGTTATTAGCTTCTTTCATAAAGTCGCATTCTTCCATCATAGTCCTTTGAATCTCTTCAACTACACCAGACAAAGAAGTCCAAGATAATTTAGGTGCTAAACGCTCGATCATACGCGCTGAAACATACAGAAAATTCAGATCGGTTAACAATACATTTTCTACACCGGGTTTTTGAATTTTTATAACAACATCTTCACCACTTAGTAGTTTTGCCGCATGTACCTGCGCTATCGATGCTGATGCTAAAGGTATTGGATCAACGTAGGAATAAACTTCGTTAATAGATTTCCCTAACTCACTTTCAATTATCTTTTTCGCTACAGAAAAAGGGAAAGGCTTGGTTTTATCTAAACAATTTTGAAATTCCTCTACATACTCTTGTGGGAAAAATGTAGGTGAACTTGCAACAAACTGTCCCAACTTGATATAGGTAGCACCAAGCTCCTCGAATATATTTCTCAGCAGCTTTGGGTTCGAAGGCCTATTACCCAGAAGCCATTTAAAGCCGTTCCTCGCTACTACACTAGCGGTTTGACCAACTCGAAACGAACCTTTTACTGTATCTATCAACAATCCCATGTTACTCATCTCATTAATGTACTAACTTAAAACAAATTTATAAGCGCATCGGCATAATAACGTACAACGTACCATCTTCATCAGTGGACTCCACCAAAGCAGAGGAGTTGGAATTTAATAACGTCAATTTTACATCGGTGCTATTCAACACATTCATCACGTCAATTAGGTAACTTACGTTAAAACCAATTTGTAAATCCTCAAATCCGTAATTCACATCCAAGCAATCTTCAGCTTGCTCATGCTCAGGGTTATTCGCAAAAACCTGAAGCTGGTTCTTTCTCAAATGGAGCTGAATACCCCTAATATTTTCATGTGATAAAATACTGGCTCTAACAAACATATCTTTTAGATCTGCCCTATTCGCAATCAATACTTTATCACCACCTTTTGGGATAACTCGGTTGTAGTCTGGAAATTTCCCGTCTATTAATTTAGATGTAAATTTATAATTTCCTATCTGAGAAAATATATGGCTATCTCCTATAGAAATAACCACTTCTTCATCAACATCAGAAAGTAACTTTCCAAGCTCAATAATCCCCTTTCTTGGAACGATAACCTGTTTCTCTTGCGCTATCTCTAAGTCAGTATCTAAGGATGACAGAGCCAATCTATGTCCATCTGTTGCAACCATTCTGACATACTGATTCCCTAACTCTAATAGCATGCCATTAAGGTAATACCGAACGTCTTGCTGGGCCATCGCAAACGTAGTCGCTTCTAACATTTTCTTAAAATCGCTTTGCGTAAAGCTTACCGATATATCTTCATCATATTGCTCGGTATTTGGAAATTGATCTGAAGGTAAAGTTGATAGAGTAAAGTGGCTCTTACCTGACCGAAGGTGCATCTTTTCACCTTCTAAACTAAATTCTATAGAACACTCACTTGGAAGAGAGCGACAAATATCTACTAATTTTTTCGCAGGTAACGTGATACTACCAGCAGTCTCTACAAATGCTTCAGTCAAGTTACAAACCAACTCAACCTCCATATTTGTTCCTGTCAGTGCCAAGCGCCCTGACTCCGCCTCAAGTAATATATTAGATAGTACTGGCATCGTTTGTTTGCGCTCAACAACACCAGAAATTATCTGTAGAGGGGTTAATATTTCGTCTCTCGTGATGCGTAGTTTCATGTATGTAAGCTCGTGTCTTTAAATATTAAATTAATTATATTCTATATAGATGCAGATCTAAGTGGTTAATATTCTCATGAAATTATGGTGATCTTCTCTTATTCCTGCGTCGTCATCTTTAAGCTGAACTACCTTCTTACATGCATGTAATACGGTAGTATGGTCACGTCCGCCAAAGGCATCACCTATTTCTGGCAAACTATGGTTAGTTAACTCCTTAGCTAGCGCCATTGCCATTTGTCGTGGGCGCGTAACAGACCTTGTTCGACGTTTGGATAATAGGTCAGCTACTTTAATTTTGTAATATTCAGCAACTGTACGTTGAATATTATCAATACTAATTTGTTTATCATGCAGTGCTAGAAGATCTTTTAAACACTCTCTTATAAACAAAGGTGTTATTTCTTCACCTGTGAAGTGGGCATTAGCAGCAACGAGCTTAAGCGCACCTTCCAACTCTCTAACGTTAGAGCGTATCTTCTGAGCAATAAAAAAAGCAGACTCACTATTAAGAGCAACTTTATTTTGTTCAGCTTTTTTCATCAAAATAGCAACTCTAGTCTCCAATTCAGGAGGCTCAACCATAACAGTCAACCCCCACCCAAAACGAGATTTCAAGCGTTCTTCCATGTTATCAATTTCTTTCGGATAACGATCACATGTTAAAATCATTTGCTGGCCGCCTTCCAAAAGGGCATTAAACGTATGGAAGAACTCTTCTTGGGATCGTTCTTTTCGAGCAAAAAACTGAATATCGTCAATCAGTAGCGCATCTACTGAACGGTAGTAACGCTTAAATTCATTGATTGCATTAATCTGTAGCGCTTTAACCATATCCGCAACAAAACGCTCTGAGTGTAAATATACAACTTTAGCGTTCGGGTTCTTTTTAACGATTTCATTACCAACAGAGTGCATCAAGTGGGTTTTACCTAAACCCACTCCCCCATACAGAAATAACGGATTGTATGCATCCCCAGGGTTTTCAGCAACTTGCACTGACGCAGCTCTAGCAAGCTGGTTAGATTTACCTTCTACGAAGGTATCAAACGTAAAGTTAGGGTTCAAGAAACTCTGATGCTTAGTAATAGAACCTTCGACTTCGACTCTTCTATCAACCGTAGCTGTCATGTGGTTACGGTTTTGTCTCGGGGCAACATTTACATTACTTTTTTTACTTTCTACTACTTTATTAGCATTATCTTTATTCTGCTTTAGCGAACCTATTTGTAACTCTACTTCACTCGCATATTTCTCAAAATTTAACTCCGATAATATATCTTTAATTCGAAGCAAAAATTTCTCTCTCACCCAATCTAATACAAATTTATTTGGGGCGTACAAAACAAGTGTGTTATTTACACACTTCCCTTGTAAGGGACGTAGCCAAGTATTAAATTGCTGACTTGGCAACTCTTCTTTCAGTTTTTCTACGCACTCTAACCAAACATGTTCTTGCACTAGACAGATATATCCGTTTATACGAAATTAATTGATAAGTAGACTAGAAAGAAGAATCACATTTAAAGTGATTCATTAGTCATCTTATTACTCAAAAAAGCATGTTAATAATAACCATATTATGTATGAACCGCTAGCAATAAATTTTGGTTAATAACCTACATGTGTATATCTTTTTTGTTTACTATCAATATTTTAATTAACTTATTAACATGCTTGTGCACAAAATTAAATATAGTTAGAGAGTAATACGTAAAAACTAATTTCATTAGCTAAACAACTTGTGGAAAACTATGCTGATAACTTTGTGGATAATTAACATCAAGATTTATCCAATTGTTATGCAGGTCCAATTAAGAGTTTACTCAGCAGTTAATAATAGGTCTGTACAACCACTAATCTATTGATATTTAAACTCTAAATTGAGTTATACACAGAAAATTGGCTCACTAATAAGTATTAATAATAAGAAATAAATATACTTATATATAAAAAGCGAAAGAATAAGTGCTATTTCGATAGCTTAATATATCTTCGAGTTCTTCGATAAAACTGTTGAATGTTCAAATCAAAAAACATACAATCTCGCTCCTATTTTTCATCTAATAATTTGTGAGTACTAGAAATGAAAAGAACATTTCAACCAAGCGTGCTAAAACGGAAGCGTACACATGGCTTCAGAGCTCGTATGGCAACAAAAAGTGGCCGTCAGATAATTAACAGACGTAGAGCTAAAGGTCGAAAAGTACTTAGCGCGTAAACTTTGTTATCTAGTTTTCACTTTCCGAAGTCACACAGATTGCTGACTTCGGGGCAGTACAGCGACGTATTCCAAAATGTTGCCTTGAGAGTTTCAAGTAAACATTTTTTGATTTTATCAAGAGTTTCTGAACAAAAAGAAGCACAAATCGGAATAATAGTTGCGAAAAAACATGTTAAGTTGGCTGTTCAGCGAAACCGTATTAAACGTTTGCTAAGAGAATCATTTCGTCACAAACGTGATTCGATACCAGAATTAGAAATTGTTATTTTAGCTAAAAAAGGTGTCGATCAACTTGAAAACAAAGCTTGTCATGAAGAATTGGAATTTATCTGGCGCAAGCTTGTTCGAAAATTCTCCTCTATAGAAAAGTAATGATGCTAAGTTATATTTCCTTGTTTTTTACTAATCGAGAAAAATGATGAAAGTTATCGTTACTTACCTGATACGTACTTATCAGTTCCTTATTAGTCCTTTATTAGGACCATCATGCCGCTATTATCCAAGCTGTTCAGAGTATGCTCTCGATGCAATTCAAACCCATGGAATATCTAGTGGTAGCTTTCTTGCTGTTAAGCGTGTGTTAAGATGCCACCCCGGATGTGAAGGTGGATTAGACCCTGTTCCAGAGAAGGCTTGTAAGCACTCTGTACCGAATAAAACATAATTTTCAGAATAAACTTCTAAATTGGTAGTGACCTATTATGGACGTCAGACGCAGTATCATCATTGTTGGCTTAGCAATCGTATCTTATATGTTAATTCTGGCGTGGAATGAAGATTATGGACAACAAGTTGTCGTACAAAATTCTCAGCAGATCGAACAAGTTTCAATTGAGTCAACGGTTACGAACTCTAATTCACAAGAAGATGACTTTAGTGTACCTAACACAAATGATTCACAAATAGAGTCAAATAAAATAAATCAAGTGATTGCTACTGAAAATCAACTGATTCAAATAAAAACAGACTTACTTGATCTTAGAATAGATTTGACGGGAGGAAACATTGTCTCCAGTAATATGTTCGAATACAAAACATCCTTAGGTTCTGATAGCCCTTTAGCTCTGCTACAAAAAGATGAGTATCGGCATTATGTGATTGAAAGCGGACTATTTGGAAAAAATGGCTTTGATTCGACCAAAAATGGAGGGTCGCCAACTTACCAGACTAAAGCGAATGTTTTTGAATTATTGGATGGACAAGATGAATTGGTTGTCGATCTGAAATTTCAAAGTGAGTCAGGTATTGGCATAATAAAACGTTATACCTTAAAGCGTAATGACTACCTCATAAATGTTAGCTATCACATTGATAATCAATCGAATTCTAAATGGGAAGGCAATTTTTCTGGGAAAATTGTTAGAGATACTAGTAGCGACCCTTCAACGCAAAGCAGTATGGGAATGCAGTCGTTTCTGGGTATGGCTTTATCTAGCTTAGATAAACCTTACGAGAAATATGACTTTGAAGATATGCAAGAGTCACCTGTCAACGAGCAAATACAAGGAGGGTGGATAGCATTCATTCAACACTACTTTTTAAGTGCGTGGATTCCTAATAGTGATGTACAGCATACGTATCAAAGTAGAGTTCGTAACGGTTTATATTTAATGGGCTTTATTAGTCCATCAACCACTGTTGAGCCAGGACAGTCCGGATCTGTTTCAGCTAATCTTTATATAGGGCCCAAAATATTAGATAAGCTTGAGCAAGTTGCACCAAATTTGAAATTGACCGTAGATTTTGGATTCTTATTTTGGATAGCCAACCCATTATTTTGGTTGCTTAATTTTCTATTCGGCATAGTCCAAAATTGGGGTGTAGCGATTATATTAGTTACCGTTGTTGTCAAAGCATTATTCTTTAAGCTTTCAGCCGCTAGTTATCGTTCAATGGCTAATATGAGACGAGTTGCACCTAAGCTTAAGTCGCTTAAAGAACAACATGGTGAAGATAAGCAGAAAATGTCTCAAGCTATGATGGAGTTGTACAAGAAGGAAAAAATTAACCCATTAGGAGGTTGTCTTCCTATATTGGTACAAATGCCTGTATTCATTGCATTGTATTGGGTCCTATTAGAAAGCGTACAACTTAGGCATGCGCCATTCATGTTTTGGATTACTGATCTATCGGTCAAAGATGCATACTTCGTTCTCCCTATCCTAATGGGAATTAGTATGTTTATTCAGATGCAGCTTAATCCCGCTCCGCCTGATCCAATGCAAGCTAAAGTGATGAAAATCATGCCGGTAATGATGACTGTCTTTTTCTTATGGTTCCCATCTGGATTAGTACTTTATTGGCTCGTCAACAATGTGTTGTCTATATCTCAACAGTGGATTATCACAAGACAAATTGAAAAAGAACACGCCTAACCTACATATTGGTTTAAGGTGCCTCTTATGAATGATTATCATCAGGATACAATAGCCGCTCTCGCAACTGCCGTGGGACGCGGCGGTATTGGTATAGTCAGAATCTCTGGTCCAGATGCGCTTGATATTGCGCAAAAGCTGATTCAGTTCACACCCAAAAAACGGTATGCCCACTATTGTGATTTTTATGATAGTAAAAAGGTAAAACTAGATCAGGGCATCGCGCTATTTTTTGAAGCACCACATTCTTTTACGGGTGAAGATGTCGTTGAATTACAGGCACATGGTGGTCCTGTCCTTTTGGATTTATTACTAGATTCAATCGTTTCTTTGGGTGGACGCTTAGCTGAAGCTGGTGAGTTTTCAAAGCGAGCATTTCTCAATAATAAATTAGACTTAATTCAAGCAGAAGCAGTTTCAGACTTAATCAATAGTACCTCTGAACAGGCGGCACGTTCAGCTTTGAGGTCCCTTCAAGGTGATTTTTCACACCAAGTTAATGAAATTGTTGATGAACTAATAAAATTACGTATGTTTGTAGAAGCATCAATAGATTTCCCAGAAGAAGAAGTGGATTTCTTAAACGATTCGAATGTACTTCAAAGAATAGACTCATTAATATCCAAATTAGATAAATTAATCGCTGGCGCTAATCAAGGAGCGTTATTAACCGAAGGAATGCGTGTTGTTATAGCGGGAAAGCCAAACGCTGGAAAATCTAGTTTATTGAATGCCTTAGCTGGTAAAGACAGTGCGATAGTAACTAATATTGAAGGAACAACGCGAGATATTCTCCAAGAAGAAATTAATATAGATGGTATGCCTCTACACATTATTGATACGGCGGGTCTAAGAGAAAGTGAAGATGAAGTCGAGAAAATAGGAATCGATAAAGCCTGGAAAGAAATAGATCAAGCAGATCGAATATTGTTAGTTGTAGATGCTAGCGATTCCGGTTTATTAACACGGGATTTCGTAGGTTCGGCTTTTGTTGATAAGTTGGGTAGAGGAGATCATATTACGGTTGTTAGAAACAAAGTAGATATGTTGAAAGAAGCAGCGTCGCTTCAATGTGATGGCCCTTACCCTATCGTATCAATATCAGCCAAATCAAAACTGGGCTTGCCTATATTGAAGCAGCATTTAAAAGACTGTATTGGTTATGACTCTAGTAATGAGGGAACATTTACCGCTAGAAGACGTCATATGACAGCCTTAAATATGGCTAGTGAAGCTGTAAACATTGGGCGAAAGCAATTAACCGAAATGAACGCGGGAGAATTACTTGCTGAAGAGCTTCGAATTGCTCAAGAATCATTAGGAGAAATAACGGGAAAATTTCGTGCAGATGATTTATTGGGAGAGATTTTTGGAAGTTTTTGTATAGGAAAATAAATACGTTAAACCATAAGAATAATCGGAGCACCTGATGAGTCAATTCTCACTACTAAAATCAAAAAACTTCGGCCCTTTTTTCATTACTCAGTTCTTAGGGGCTTTCAACGACAACGTCTTCAAAAATACCCTCATGCTCATGATTGCTTTTGGCGCATCAGAGTCAATTGGCTTGGATTCGAGCCTTATAATAAATTTTGCAGCCGTTCTATTCATTCTTCCTTTTCTATTATTTTCTAGCATTGCAGGTCAAATAACAGATAGATATGAAAAATCTGCACTCATTCGAAAAATTAAATTTTTCGAAATTATTCTAATGTCTGTTGCCTCAGTTTGTCTCATTTTTGAGCAATATACATTGCTGCTTGGACTTTTGTTCTTGATGGGCACGCAGTCTACTTTTTTTGGCCCAGCAAAATATGCAATATTGCCCCAACACTTGCAGCCTAGCCAATTAGTTGGGGGGAATGCGTTGGTTGAAATGGGGACATTTGTGTCTATTTTACTAGCTACCATTGCTGCTGGAATTATCATGCAGTTTGATAATTATCTTATTATTACGGCGGTATCTATAGTTGTATTGTCCGTGCTTGGTTATATATCTAGCCGCGCTATTCCTAATGCCCCTCCTTCAGATAGTTCTCTTGTTATTTCATATAACATCTTTAAAACTACAGTCGCTGTGATATCAAAAACACGCGAAACCAGGTCAATATTTCTCGCAATTATGGCTATCTCTTGGTTTTGGTTCTTAGGTGCGTCGTATTTGACTCAATTTCCGGTATTTGCCAAAGACGTTTTACATGGGGACCCTTCTCTAGTTACCTTATTATTAGCTGTCTTTTCGTTAGGCATAGGTTTGGGTTCTATCATGTGTGAGAAACTTTCGGGGGAACATGTTGAGCTCGGTATCGTCCCTATCGGCGCGCTAGGAATGACGGTATTCGGGATAGATCTATATTTTTCAATTCCGGTTCATTCCGATAACTTAGTCTCTTGGTCGGAATTCTGTAGCAGCGCTGGAAATTGGAAGCTATTGGTAGACATAGCTGGAATTGGAATTTCTGGCGGTGTTTTCATCGTTCCCTTGTATGCTTTTATACAAGAAAAATCAGACCGTGCACATTTGGCTCGAACTATTTCTGTTATTAATATTATGAACGCCATTTTTCTCGTGAGTAGCGGTCTAGCGGGTATGTTATTTTTAGGAATCATGGGCCTAGATATTGGGAGCTTTTTCTTAGTACTTTCAATAATGAATCTCGTAGTTTGCTGTTATGTCTTTTTCCAAATTGATGAGTTTGTCATTCGTTTTATGGTGTGGATTCTATCCAATACTCTGTATAGGGTGAAACAACTGGATCTTCAACATATTCCTCGTCAAGGCTCTTCCGTTCTCGTATGTAATCACGTTAGTTTTGTTGACGCTTTGCTTATAGCGGGTGCTTGTCCACGGCCAATAAGGTTTGTAATGGACCACAATATTTTTAAAAATCGAGTACTTGGCTGGTTTTTTAAAGCTGTCAATGCAATTCCTATCGCTCCAATTCATCAAAATGAAGCGACATATAATCAAGCTTTTGAATCTATTTCTGATGCGCTTAGAAATGAAGAATTAGTGTGTATATTCCCTGAAGGAAAAATAACCAAAACCGGAGACATTAATCAATTCAAGAATGGAATTGAAAAAATTATCGAAAAAGACCCAGTACCTGTGATACCAATGGCTTTACAAGGGCTATGGGGTAGCTTTTTTAGTCATAAAGATGGCAGCGCGTTTTCGAAAAAACCGAAACGCTTTTGGTCAAAGGTGACTATTTTAGCGGGTCAGCCAGTTGATGCTAATGCTGTGACAGCCAGTAAGTTACAGAATATAGTTCAAACACTACGTGGTTCAGACAGCTAAATACCGAATTTCAGACTGTGGATAAGTTTTTGTCTAAAATATCCTTAGAATATATGAATACTAAATATATATATAAATCAATTTGTTGTAGTTGTTTCTTAAAGTTCTATATAAAATTAACTGTGGATAACTTAGGTGATAACTTATCTATCACTTGTTAATAAGTATATTTTATTAGTAACAAAAACAGAGGCGGGTATAAATGTTCTATTGTGCATAGGTCAATCTACTAAAAACAAAACGATGGGATAAATATACACCAATATTTGGCTATTTTTTGTTCACTTATTACTGAAATTCTTCGTGCTAGCCTTTATAATGCGCCGTGATTTTAATTGTTGAGGCAATAAAGTGGATTATCAAAAACGTTATGATGTAATTGTTATTGGTGGCGGACACGCAGGCACTGAAGCTGCTCTTGCCGCAGCGCGTCTAGGTAGCCAGGTATTATTGCTTACTCACAATATCGAAACACTAGGCCAAATGTCATGCAACCCTGCAATAGGGGGCATAGGAAAAAGCCATTTGGTCAAAGAAATTGACGCCCTCGATGGCGCGATGGCCAAAGCAACTGACCTAGCCGGGATTCAATTTAGAGTACTTAATAGTCGAAAAGGGCCTGCTGTGAGAGCAACACGTGCCCAGGCAGATCGTGTACTCTATAAGGCAGCCATTCGAAATATTCTTGAAAACCAAGAAGGCTTGGATATATTTCAACAATCAGCCGATGACTTGATTGTTGAAGGAGATAAAGCGGCTGGAGTCGTGACGAATATGGGGGTGAGATTCCATGCCAAGAAAGTGGTCCTCACTACAGGAACATTTTTGGGTGGCGTGATTCACATTGGTCTGGAAAATCACTCGGGTGGGCGTGCAGGAGATCCACCATCGATAGCACTAGCTAAGCGGCTAAGAGAAATGCCTTTTAGAGTGGGACGCTTAAAAACAGGAACACCCCCAAGAATAGATGCTAGATCAGTCGATTTTTCTTTGATGGATCGTCAACCAGGAGATACTCCTCTCCCCGTCATGTCGTATTTAGGTTCTGTAGAGCAACATCCAGAACAAATATCTTGTTTTGTTACTTACACCAATGAAAAAACACACGATATTATTCGATCAGGTCTTGATAGGTCGCCAATGTATACAGGCGTAATCGAAGGGACTGGGCCAAGATATTGCCCTTCAATTGAAGACAAAATTAATCGATTCTCGGATAAAGACTCTCATCAAATTTTCGTAGAGCCAGAAGGTCTTACTACTCATGAGCTATACCCAAATGGGATATCCACTAGTTTGCCTTTTGATGTTCAGCTAGACCTGGTTCGATCGATCAAAGGCTTTGAAAAGGCGCACATAACTCGACCGGGTTATGCTATCGAATATGATTATTTTAATCCGCAAGACCTTAAGCAAAGTCTAGAAACCAAGTTTATTGAAAACTTATATTTTGCTGGTCAAATCAATGGAACGACAGGTTACGAGGAAGCAGCAGCCCAAGGCTTACTCGCTGGTATGAATGCGGCTTTGAGTGCGAATGAGGAGCCCTCATGGTGCCCACGTCGTGATGAGGCCTATATAGGTGTGTTGGTCGATGACCTAATTACGCTTGGCACAAAAGAGCCTTATAGAATGTTTACCAGTCGAGCGGAATATAGACTATTGCTACGCGAAGATAATGCAGATTTAAGACTCACTGAAATAGGTAAAAATTTAGGGGTTGTCGGTGAAGAGAGATGGCGTAGCTTCTCCGAAAAAAAGGCGTGTATTGAAGCCGAGACACAACGTATAAAATCGACTTGGGTGCAACCGGGGTCCAAAGGTGGTGATATCGTAAATGAACATCTTGATAGACCTATCACACGAGAATATTGTCTCGAAGATTTACTAAAGAGACCTGAAATAAAATATCATCATCTAGCAGGAATTGGTCAAGACTCACTTGTCCCGCCGAATGTTGCTGAACAGATTGAAATACAAACAAAATATGATGGTTATATTTCACGTCAACAAGATGAAATAGACCGCTTAAAGAAAAATGAAAATACCAAGTTGCCAATAGACTTCGAATACGAATCGATATCTGGTCTATCAAACGAAATCAAGCAGAAATTGCTTGACGTTAAACCAGAAACGATCGCTCAAGCATCACGAATACCAGGAATAACACCTGCAGCAGTCTCACTTATTTTGGTCTATTTGAAGAAAAAGAACCTAATAAACAAGTCGCGTAAAGAAAGCGCCTAAATCATATTCAATCCAAGGCAATTCGTAGATGGCATTAATTGAATCATCTCAAAAAGATCTATTTTTAATAACGCTTCTCAAAGCGGCTAAGGAAATAGAGATTGAGGTAACAACAGAACAGGCCAACACACTTCTTCAATATTTAGAGCTGATTCTGAAATGGAACAAAGCCTTTAACCTAACTGCAATTAGGCAACCTAAAGATATGTTGGTTAAACACCTAATAGACTCATTGGCTATTGCACCGTATATATCTGGTAAAAATATTCTCGATGTCGGTACCGGAGCTGGCTTACCTGGTATTCCAATGGCAATACTTTTTCCAAATAAGCAATTTTCATTGATGGATAGTAATGGGAAAAAAACCCGATTCCTGACTCAAAGTAAAATAGAGTTAGGGTTATCCAATATCAATATTATTAATGCTAGAGTTGAAGACATAAAAGAAGACCTACTGTACGATCAAATTATGTCTAGAGCATTTACGGCATTGGATAATATGGTTGGATTATGTGCACACTTATTAAAAGCTGATGGACAATTTCTCGCAATGAAAGGCTTGGAACTCAAGGATGAATTGCAATCTATCTTACCGCCATTCAAAGTTGAAAAAAGTGTTCAGCTAAATGTACCCGGATGTGAAGAACAGCGACATTTAATTATCATCGCTAGGTCAAACTAGCTACAATCGCCTAGTTACTTATTATATCAAAGACTTTTGAGGGAATTATTGTGGTCAAAATATTCGCTATCACGAATCAAAAGGGCGGTGTGGGAAAAACAACGACTACAGTTAATTTGGCCGCTTCTTTAGCAGCAACAAAACGACGAATATTGTTAATTGATCTAGACCCGCAAGGGAATGCCACAATGGGTAGTGGTATTAATAAGAATGAAATAGAATTGTCAGCCTATGATTTGTTAACCAGAAAAGCGAGTTTTGAAGATGTATTAACTCGTTCAGAAATTGGACGTTATGATGTTATTCCTTCAAATGGAGATCTAACAGCAGCAGAAGTTGAATTGTTAAATGAAATAGGTAGAGAACATAGACTTAAAACGTCTTTAAATAAAATAAAAGAAAAATACGATTTCATTTTGATCGACTGCCCTCCTTCTCTAAATATGTTGACTGTTAATGCGTTGTCAGCATCTGACGGTGTCATTATTCCTATGCAATGTGAATACTATGCGCTCGAAGGGCTTGCTGCTTTGATGAATACAGTAGACCAAATTAAAGAGAGCATTAACTCGAAACTGAAAATTTCAGGAATCTTGAGAACAATGTATGATCCAAGAAATAGTCTCACGAGAGATGTTTCTCAAGAATTAGAAGAGTATTTTGGTGATCAAGTCTATAAGGTTGCTATTCCAAGAAATGTTCGTTTGGCTGAAGCCCCAAGTCATGGGATGTCAGTATTGCATTACGACAAGTCATCTAAAGGTGCAATCGCCTACTTGGCTTTTGCTGGTGAAATAGTTAGAAAGAACAAAGCTGAACAAAAAGCGGAACTTGCAGAAGCATAACCGTCAGAACGATTATTCCACAATGAAAATAGTCTTAGGTATCTGAAGTGGCAAAAAAAAGAGGTTTAGGTGAAAAAGGCTTGGGCGCGTTACTAAAGGGTTCAAGTATAGACCCGAAAAAAGAACTCTCCCAAGAAAGTGAACTTAAGCAGTTACCAATAGAGTTGCTGCAACGAGGAAAGTATCAACCTAGGCGTGATATGGACCCTGAAGCTCTAGACGAACTGGCGGAATCGATTCGACAGCAAGGCGTAATGCAACCTATTATCGTCAGATCTGTAGGAGAGGGTCGTTACGAAATAATTGCAGGTGAGCGTCGGTGGAGAGCGTCTCAACTAGCGGGCCTTGATCGAGTACCTGCTCTAATTAGAGAAGTCGAAGACGATGCCGCTGTGGCCATGGCTCTAATTGAAAATATTCAACGAGAAAACTTGAATGCTATGGAAGAAGCGATGGCACTTCAACGCTTGCAGGTGGAGTTCGAGCTTACTCAAGCAGAAGTTGCAGAAGCTGTAGGTAAGTCACGTAGCACAGTGACAAACTTATTAAGACTTATTCAGTTAACTGATGAAGTGAAAGTTATGCTGGAGCATGGTGACCTAGAAATGGGGCATGGGCGGGCGATGTTAGCATTAAAAGATGAACAACAAATTCAGGTTGCGCGCCAGGTGGAACAAAAAAGCCTTTCTGTTAGGCAAACTGAAGCCCTCGTTAGAAAGTTTCAAGAGGATCAAAGTCGCGAGAGCACGATCACCACAAAATTACCTGTTGACCCAGATGTAAATCGTTTGCAAGAAGACCTGTCGGAGAAAATTGGGTCAGCAGTAACGATAAACCACACGCTAAAAGGTAAAGGGAAGCTTGTCATTAAGTACAGTTCACTAGATGAACTTGATGGAATCCTTACTCATATTAACTAATCAAGCTCATTTTTTAGTCGTTGTTCGAAAAATAAACGATTATTTTTCATCATAAACAGAATATTCCTCTTTTGAACGGTTGAATGCACCGTTCATTCCCCCTATAATCTGCCACGCTTCTGAGGCGGGTATTATTCGTTTCTATGAAATTGGTAGCAAAAGGGATAAAAAGTTGAGCCCTAACGCCGGTATATATGACAGTAAATTCGAAAAATAAGCACTCTGTCATGATGCAACACATCTTATTTGATGTCGGTTATTTTGGTGAATAGGCAAGCTCCCGGTATTAACAAGCCACCAATATATAAAATATTTTTTGTGCAGATGACCGTTATTTTAATCATTTGCGCTGGCTACTATTGGTTGTACGGAAACGTTGCTGCGTACTCGTCACTAATAGGAGGTTTAATTTTTGTTATTCCTCAGCTGTATTTTGGGTTTAAAGCATTCTTATATAGTGGTGCTCGATCAATTCAAAAGATAGTCGTAAATTTTTATAAAGGTGAGTCGAGTAAAATACTCATTATAGCGCTTAGCTTTGCCTTGATATTCAAGTTTGTAAAGCCGCTTGATTATTTAGCTCTATATTCGACCTTTTTTAGTGTGTTGATCTTAAATTGTTTTTCTCCCCTACTGCTTGAAAAAGCGGGAAAGAACAAAGACTAAGAATACATACGCAAGAATTTTTAACTTAAAGTGTAGGCCCTAAAATTATGTCAGGCGATAGTCTAACAACCACCGAGTATATTCAGCATCACCTGAGTAATCTAACGTATGGTGAACTTCCCGCAGGTACTGTCCGTTATGACGGTACAACACTTACAGAAAATATGTGGACTATGGCGCACGGCGGAGCAGAAGCAGCTGCAATGGGCTTTAACGCGTTTCATGTTGATAGTCTTCTTTGGTCTTTCGGTTTAGGTTTGATTTTCTGTTTATTATTCAGATCGGTCGCTAAATCAGCGTCGAGTGATGTACCTGGACGATTTCAGAATTTTATTGAAATTATCGTTGAGTTTATTGATGGTAACGTAAAAGATATGTTCCATGGTCGTAACCCACTAATTGCGCCTTTAGCATTGACTATCTTCATGTGGGTTTTCTTCATGAACCTAATGGATCTATTACCGGTAGATCTTGTGCCTCGAATTTTAGAACTATTTGGTGTTCATTATCAAAAAATAGTTCCTTCTACTGACCCCAACATCACATTAGGTATGGCCCTAGGCGTTTTTATTCTAATGTTGTATTACTCGATTAAGATTAAAGGTGTAGTTGGTTTTACAAAAGAATTAACCATGCACCCTTTCAATCATTGGGCTTTCATCCCTGTGAATCTATTTATGGAATTAGTCGGTTTGTTAGCTAAGCCATTTTCTCTAGGCTTACGACTATTCGGGAACATGTATGCAGGTGAAATGATCTTTATTTTGATTGCTGTCATGTACAGTGCAGGCTGGATGTTTGGCTTGTTCGGTGGGTTCTTGCAAATTGGTTGGGCGATATTCCATATTTTGGTTGTTTCGCTTCAAGCATTCATATTCATGGTTTTGACTATTGTGTACCTGAGTATGGCTCACGAAGATCACTAATCATAAATTTTCAAACTTAACTTAAACTTTTAAATTAAAAATAGGAGAAAGAAATGGAACTAGTAATTATTGCAGCTGCAATCATGCTTGGTCTTGGGGCACTTGGTGCGGCAGTAGGTATGGGTCTTCTAGGCGGTCGTCTACTTGAAGGTACAGCACGTCAGCCAGAGCTTGGTCCAATGCTTCAAGGTAAGATGTTTCTACTAGCGGGCTTGATCGATGCTGTTCCAATCATTGGTGTTGGTATCGCGATGTACTTGATCTTCGTTGTTGCTCCAGGCGTTGGTGCATAATTCAGGCGCGTTATTTAGTTTTCTAAATACGTAAACTAACAACGGACATGAGGTAATTAGTGTGAATTTAAATTACACACTTTTTGGACAAATGATCTTCTTCGCTGGCTTTGTGCTTTTTTGCATGAAGTTCGTATGGCCACCAATTATGGCGGCAATGACAGAGCGAGAAAAGAAAATCTCCGATGGTTTAGCAGCAGCAGAACGTGCTTCAAAAGATCTTGAGTTGGCTCAAAAAAAGGCCGGCCAGAATTTAACCGAAGCAAAAGCGCAAGCAGCTGAGCTAATTGAACAAGCCAATAAGCGTTCAAACCAGATTATTGACGAAGCGAAAGATACTGCTCGTCAAGAAGGTGAGAGATTGATCACTGCGGCACGTGCAGAAATTGAGCAAGAAAAGAACCGCGTAATAGAAGAGCTTCGTTCAGACGTTGCAGCTATTGCTATTAAAGGTGCTGAAAAAATTCTTGGTTCCACAATTGATGCAAGTAAGCATAACGAGTTATTAGACACGTTAGCAGCAGAAATTTAATTATTGAGAGTGGATGATGGCAGAATCAATTACGATTGCCCGACCATATGCTAAAGCAGCTTTCGAAGCGGCAAGAGAAAAAGATGCACTGACCGTATGGTCAGATATGCTAGCTTATTCTTCAGCGATAGCATTGGACGAGAATATGAGAGTTGTTCTTGATCACCCGGCTTTAACCAGTGAACAAAAAGCGCAGCTCTTTTCAGATGTATGTGGCGATAAGCTAACTACAGAAGGAAAGAACTTTGTTTCTGTTTTATCTGAGCATGACCGTTTAGGTCTAGTTGCTGATATTGCAGATCTGTTTGAAAACTTCAAAGCTCAACTGGAACAATCAGTTGATGTTGAAGTAGAAAGCGCTTTTGAACTGGGTGAAGAACAACAGGATAAGCTCGCTCAAGCATTAAGTAAAAAACTAGATCGAAACGTTGTCGTTACATCGACAATGAATCAAGAGTTAATAGGTGGGGCGATTATTCGCGCCAAAGATCTGGTAATTGATGCTTCTGTTCGTGGCAAAATTGCTAAATTAGCCGAAGCGATAAGTGCTTAGGTGGCAAATTCAGGTTTGAGGATTATAGCATGCAACAGCTAAACCCAGCTGAGATCAGCGAAATAATTAAGAAGCGCATTGACCAGCTCGATGTGACTTCTGAGGCCCGAAATGAGGGCACTATCGTCAGTGTTTCTGACGGTATTATATTGATACACGGTCTTGCCGACGTTATGTATGGTGAGATGGTAGAGTTTGAAAACGGTGTCTTTGGTATGGCACTTAACCTTGAACGTGACTCCGTAGGTGTTGTTGTTCTAGGTGAATACGGCGATTTGGCTGAAGGTCAAAAAGCACGCTGTACTGGCCGTATATTGGAAGTTCCAATTGGTGAAGCTTTATTGGGTCGTGTAGTTGACGCAATTGGTAATCCTATCGATGGTAAAGGTCCAATCGAAACTACACTGACTGCGCCACTTGAAAAAGTAGCCCCGGGTGTAATCGAACGAAAATCTGTTGATCAGCCAGTTCAAATTGGTTTAAAAGCAATTGACTCTATGGTTCCAATTGGCCGAGGTCAGCGTGAGTTGATTATCGGTGACCGTCAGACAGGTAAGACCGCTATTGCGATTGACGCGATTATCAACCAGAAAGATACAGGTGTTATCTGTATTTATGTGGCGATTGGTCAAAAGCAGTCCTCTATTGCGTCAGTAGTACGTAAATTAGAAGAGCATGGCGCAATGGATCACACCATTATTGTTGCAGCTGGCGCTTCTGATCCAGCTGCGATGTTGTTCTTGGCGCCATATGGCGGCACGACAATGGGTGAATACTTTCGTGATCGAGGTCAAGATGCATTGATCGTATTTGATGACTTGACTAAGCAAGCTTGGGCATACCGTCAAATTTCATTGTTATTGCGTCGTCCACCGGGACGAGAAGCATATCCAGGTGACGTATTCTATTTGCATTCACGTTTGTTAGAGCGTGCTTCGCGTGTAAACGTCGACTATGTAGAGAAGTTCACCAATGGTGAAGTAAAAGGTAAAACCGGTTCATTGACAGCTTTACCTATTATCGAAACCCAAGGTGGTGACGTTTCTGCATTCGTACCAACCAACGTAATTTCGATTACAGATGGTCAGATCTTCTTAGAAACTAACTTGTTCAATGCGGGCATTCGTCCAGCAATGAACGCAGGTATTTCGGTATCACGAGTTGGTGGTGCTGCACAGACGAAGATCATTAAGAAGTTAGGCGGTAGTATTCGTCTTGCTTTGGCTCAGTATCGTGAACTAGCAGCTTTTGCTCAGTTTGCATCTGACCTTGATGATGCAACGCGTAAGCAGTTAGAGCATGGTCAGCGTGTTACTGAACTGATGAAGCAAAAGCAGTATAGCCCTCAGAGTGTAGCTCAGATGGGTATCGTACTTTATGCAGCTAACGAAGGTTTCTTGGATGATATTCCAGTAAGCAAGATAGTTGATTTTGAACATGCTTTGTTGTCTTACATAAATGCAGAGCACTCTGCATTGCTTGATAAGATCAATGAAAAAGGCGATTACAATAGTGATATCGCTGATAGCATCAAATCTGCTCTTGAATCATTTAAGTCAACGCAAACTTGGTAGTTTGAATTTACAAGGGCAAGTTACGCTTGCCCTTTTAGATTGAAAACTTAAATGATTAGGACTTTATAGGCGACAGAAAATGGCCGTTGGTAAAGAGATACGAAATCAGATTACGAGCATTAAAGGTACGCAGAAAATTACAAGCGCAATGGAAATGGTTGCTGCGAGTAAAATGCGTAAAGCTCAAGATCGAATGAGTTTAGGCAAGCCCTATGCGGAAAAAATCCGTTCAGTGGTAAGCCATTTGGCAAATGCTAATGCAGAATATAACCACTTATATTTAAGTGAGCGTGAAGTTAAACGTGTCGGTTATATTGTGATAACGAGTGATCGTGGTCTGTGTGGTGGTTTGAACGTTAACCTGCTCAAATCAACAGCGAAAGACATGAAAGCTTGGCATGATAAAGGTGTTGAATCCGATATCTGTGCATTAGGGTCAAAGGCGATTGCTTTTTTTAAGAGTTATGGTGGTAATGTTGTTGCGGCTCTAAGTCAGTTGGGTGATAAACCTTCTGCTCATGAGTTAATTGGCTCCGTTAAGGTAATGTTGGATGCATATGATGAAGGGCGAATAGATCGCTTATTTGTTGTTTACAACCAATTTGTAAATACCATGACGCAAAGCCCTGAAGTAATGCAACTACTTCCTCTTCAAGCATCAGAAGATGATGAAATGAAACATCATTGGGATTATATCTATGAGCCAGAAGCAAAAGAATTGCTTGATGGTTTATTAACACGATATATCGAATCTCAAGTGTATCAGGGAGTTGTCGAAAACGTTGCGTGTGAGCAAGCAGCCAGAATGATTGCCATGAAGAGTGCGACGGATAACGCCGGTGACATTATTAACGAGCTCCAGTTGATTTATAACAAAGCTCGACAGGCAGCGATCACACAAGAAATATCTGAAATTGTCAGTGGTGCTGCAGCGGTATAACTGAGTTTCGATGGCTTCACTTGTTTGTGGTGCCAGCTATATTGCCTGGTAATGGAGAATGCTTCATTTACCAGAGAGATTTTAAAAGTTAACGAGGATCCGAACATGAGTAGCGGAAGTATCGTACAGATCATTGGAGCGGTAATCGACGTTGAGTTCGCACGCGATTCTGTTCCAAATATATATGACGCGTTGAAGGTTGAGGGTGATGTAACGACTCTTGAAGTTCAACAGCAACTTGGTGATGGTATCGTTCGTACTATCGCGATGGGTAGCACAGAAGGCTTAAAGCGTGGCCTGAATGTTGATAATACAAATGCTCCAATTTCTGTACCCGTAGGTAAAGAAACTTTGGGTCGTATTATGGACGTTTTGGGTCGCCCGATTGATGATTGCGGCCCAATCGGTGAAGAAGTGCAAATGCCTATTCATCGAAAAGCTCCAACCTATGCAGAACAGGCAGCGTCTTCTGAATTGCTTGAAACAGGTATCAAAGTAATCGACTTGGTATGCCCCTTCGCAAAAGGCGGTAAAGTTGGTTTATTTGGTGGTGCGGGTGTTGGTAAAACCGTCAACATGATGGAATTGATCAACAACATCGCAAAAGAGCACTCTGGCTTGTCAGTATTTGCCGGTGTAGGGGAACGTACTCGTGAAGGGAACGATTTCTACTACGAAATGAAAGAATCCAACGTACTTGATAAAGTTGCGATGGTTTATGGTCAGATGAATGAGCCTCCTGGAAACAGATTGCGAGTTGCTCTTACAGGTTTGACTATGGCTGAAAAGTTCCGTGATGAAGGTAAAGACGTTCTACTATTCGTAGACAATATTTATCGTTATACGCTTGCGGGAACAGAAGTATCAGCACTTCTTGGTCGTATGCCTTCAGCCGTTGGTTATCAGCCAACACTAGCTGAAGAGATGGGTGTACTTCAAGAGCGAATTACTTCGACTAAAGACGGATCTATTACTTCTATTCAGGCGGTATACGTACCTGCTGATGATTTGACTGACCCCTCTCCTGCAACAACGTTCTCTCACTTGGATGCAACAGTTGTATTGAGTCGTGATATTGCTTCAAAGGGTATTTACCCAGCGATTGATCCACTAGATTCAACATCGCGTCAGCTAGATCCATTGGTTATCGGTCAAGAGCACTATGACATTGCTCGTGGCGTTCAAACAGTTCTTCAGCGTTATGCAGAACTGAAAGACATCATAGCGATTCTAGGTATGGACGAATTATCTGAAGAAGATAAGCAAACTGTATCACGAGCTCGTAAGATCGAACGTTACTTATCACAGCCTTTCCACGTAGCGGAAGTATTTACCGGTTCTCCAGGTAAGTATGTATCTTTAAAAGATACCATTCGAGGATTCCAAGGTATTTTGGCTGGTGAATACGATGATTTACCAGAGCAGGCGTTTTACATGATTGGCACTATCGATGAAGCAATCGAAAAAGCCAAATCAATGTAATTCACTCCTTTGATATAGGCACCTTTTTTAGGTGCCTTGTTTACCTAGGACAAGACTATGGGTATTAGCGTACATTGCGATATCGTTAGCGCAGAAGAATCTATTTTCTCTGGATTGGTAGAACTAGTCGTAGCAACAGGTACTTTGGGTGATTTAGGTATCGCTCCGGGCCATGCGCCACTAATGACCAGTCTAGCACCAGGGCCTGTTCGTATTATCAAACAGGGTGGCGGGGAAGAAGTATTTTTCGTAACTGGCGGATATTTAGAAGTACAACCTAATGTCGTGACTATTTTATCGGATAGCGCTCAGCGTGCTGATGACTTAGATGAAGCTGCGGCATTAGAAGCTAAAAAGGAAGCTGAAAGGGCGATGACAAATCAAAGTGGTGATTTCGATTATTCCAAAGCAGCATCTCAATTAGCTGAAGCATCAGCCCGCTTACGTGCTGTGCAACAACTACGTAGAAAACACTAGTTTGGTTTCATGTGGTTAGATTTAAGAAAAAAGGTAGCCATAGGCTACCTTTTTTCGTTCTGAGAGTAATATTGACTATACTTTTATTTAAATAATTAATTCGAATATGAGATTAGGATTAACACTATGGGCGTACATGTAATTGTCTTGGCAGCGGGTCAAGGATCAAGGATGAAATCAGACTTGCCAAAGGTTATTCATCCATTGTCAGGTAAGCCAATGTTGCAGCATGTACTCGATACGGTCAGCCTTTTAGATGTTGAGCGTACTCATGTCGTAGTTGGACATGGGTCGGAGATGGTAAAAGATGTCATCAATGATTCATCGATAAATTGGTGCTTTCAGGCTGAACAGCTAGGCACTGGCCATGCAGTCGCACAGGCCTTGGACGACATTCCAGCGAATGCGAAGGTGCTTGTGCTCTATGGCGATGTTCCGTTGACTAGGAAAGAAACTTTGGATGGAATGATAGACAGTGTGGATGAAAATCATCTTGCACTGCTCACCGTTATTCTGGATGAGCCAAGTGGCTACGGAAGAATTATTCGTGACCCCGATTCTAACATCGTCGCCATAGTAGAGGAAAAGGATGCAAGTGATGTCGAAAAGGAAGTACAAGAAGTCAATACAGGTATTATAGCGATGAGCTCGAACACGCTAAAAGACTTGGTACCTACCCTCGGTAATAACAATGCTCAAGGCGAGTATTATTTAACGGATATAATTGAACTGGCTGTCAAGAATGGTAGTCAAATTACGTCTCATCATCCAAACTATGAACAGGAAGTACAGGGTGTAAATAATAAGCTTCAGTTATGTGAATTAGAATGTTGGAATCAGAGTATGATCTCTGAACAGCTAATGCTATCAGGTGTGACTCTATTTGATCCCAACCGTATTGATGTTCGGGGAAAGCTAGACTGTGGTCGAGATGTTGTTATTGATCTGAATTGTATTTTTGAGGGTGAAGTCGTTCTAGGAAGTGGCGTAACGATTGGACCGAACTGCCTTATTATTAACTCAACAATTTCGGACAATACAACTATTCACGCTAACTCAATAATTGACGGTTCGTATATCGGTAGAGAAGCTAATGTAGGGCCTTTTGCCAGAATAAGACCAGGAACCACATTGAAAAATAAGTCAAAAGTCGGGAATTTTGTCGAAACAAAGAAAACCACAGTAGGAGAAGGCAGCAAAATTAACCACTTAAGCTATGTGGGTGATGCTACGCTTGGCTCTGAGGTAAATGTGGGAGCGGGAACAATTACGTGTAATTATGATGGTGTGAATAAGTTCAAGACAGAATTAGGTGATGGTGTATTTGTTGGTTCCAACTCTTCTCTGGTTGCACCGGTTAAAGTTGGGGACAATGCGACGATTGGTGCCGGCTCTATTGTCACAAAAGATGTAGGACCAGAAGAGTTAGCAATCGCTAGAAACAAACAGAGAAATATTGAGGGCTGGTCTCGACCAGAAAAGAAATCGTAGTTACTTCTATTAAAACAAAGACGTACACTAAACGTCTATTTTAGATCTCAAATATATATTTATCAGGAATTAATTCATGTGTGGAATCGTTGGTGCTGTTGCTCAAAGGAATGTGGCGGAAATACTCTTGGAAGGTCTTAAACGTCTAGAATATAGAGGCTATGATTCTGCAGGTCTAGCGTTGCTGACACAGGAAGGAGAATTTAGTCGATTGAGACGGACTGGTAAGGTTAAGGCTCTAGCGGATGCCCTTTCAGCAAGCACTCATGTTGGCTCAACCGGTATCGCACATACTCGATGGGCAACTCATGGCGCACCCACTGAATCAAACGCGCATCCTCATACCTCTAATGATGAAATTGTAGTTGTCCACAATGGCATTATTGAAAACCACCACTTGTTGAGAGAAAAATTACAAAAAGAAGGGTACGTTTTTAAGTCGGATACAGATACCGAAGTAATCGCACATTTAGTGAACTTTGAGAGGAAAACACACGAGTCTTTATTGTCCGCATTTCAAGCAAGTATTAAACAGCTAGAAGGTGCGTATGGCACGGTTATAATGGATACCTCTGATCCAGACACTTTAATCGCCGCCAGGTCTGGAAGTCCCCTAGTTATAGGCTATGGCCTAGGTGAGAATTTTCTAGCGTCTGACCAGTTAGCATTGTTGCCAGTTACTAACAAATTTAGTTTCTTGGAAGAAGGCGACATTGCTGTTCTTAAACGCGATGAGGTCGTTATATATGACTCCGAAGGGAATACAGCCCAACGTGAAATTAAACAATCTGATGTAACTCATGATGCTGGTGATAAAGGAACTTTCAAGCATTACATGCTGAAGGAAATATACGAACAGCCAATCGCGATTAAAAACACTCTCGAGGGTCGAATCCTAAAGGGGGAAGTATTAGCGAGCGCATTTGGAGATGGCGCAGACTCGGTATTTAAGGGAATCGATCACGTGCAAATTATAGCATGTGGTACGAGCTATCATGCGGGTATGGTTGCTCGTTATTGGTTTGAAGACTTGGCTGGGGTTTCTTGTAATATCGAAATCGCTTCTGAGTTTAGATATAGAAAATCAGTTGTTCCCAAAAATGCATTGTTGGTGACGATATCTCAATCAGGTGAAACAGCAGATACATTAGCAGCGCTTAGGCTTGCTAAGGAGATTGGTTACACGTCGAGTCTAACGATATGCAATGTTCCTGGGTCGTCGTTGGTTAGGGAATCTGACTTCTCATACATGATGAATGCGGGTGCTGAAATAGGGGTAGCGTCTACGAAAGCATTTACCGTTCAATTGACGGGTTTGTTGTTACTGGTCACAGCGATTGGAAAATATAAATCAATAACCAAAGCTGTAGAACAGTCCGTCGTAGGCGCGTTAATGTCTCTACCTGCGAAAATTGAGCAGTCTCTTGAAATGAATGATGAGATTACGGCGTTAGCTGAAGATTTTGCTGACAAGAATCATAGTCTATTTTTGGGAAGAGGAGATCAATATCCGGTTGCGATGGAAGGAGCTCTTAAGCTAAAAGAAATATCCTATATTCACGCGGAGGCTTATGCTGCAGGCGAGCTTAAACATGGGCCACTAGCCTTAATTGATTCAAAAATGCCAGTGATAGTTGTAGCGCCTGACAATGAATTATTAGAGAAATTGCATTCTAACGTAGAAGAAGTCAGAGCTCGTGGCGGTTTAATGTATGTTTTCGCGGATAAAAACTCACATTTTGAAAGTGATGAGACTATGAAGGTTTTGGATGTGCCGACTTGTGAAAAGATCGTAGCGCCGATTCTATATACGGTGCCGTTGCAGTTACTTAGTTACTATGTCGCTTTGATTAAAGGTACAGACGTTGATCAGCCTAGAAATCTCGCTAAATCGGTCACTGTTGAATAAATGAGTTTGGTACTGAAGGGTTCGAGAGTCGCAAAATAGGACAGTTAAATTTTCTACTTAGAACCGCTCAACAGTCTTGTAGGTATGGGTTCCATGATAATCACCTAAAGTAGGAGCGGAATAGGTAGGTTGTATGAATTCCTGTAGAGGTTGAATCAACTGATCGATACCTTCAAGTCCTTGGATATCCAATTCCTCTTTGTCCTTCAAGTTTGTTAAAGATATTTTATCCTTTTCGTCGTCTTCTTGTTGTTCAACATAGATAGGTTTTCCAGTAGATTTATGACTACTGTTGGACGATGTCGCTTGTAATGCGCCTGCAATAGCGGCGTCAGATAGCTCATCTTGACCAATTTCTTGAAGTGGGAAGTCTTCAATTGTTGATTTGATATTATCAGAAAAATCAAACTCTAAGTCCCAATCATCTTCTGCAAATACGACCCCGCTTGAAAATATCAAGGCCGTAAAAATGAGAGAAACTATAGGTAGATGGGTAATCATAAGAACTTCCTTATCTGTAATTAATTATATATTAAACAGATAACTAACTAGCTACTTCGAACTAGTCGGTATTTAAGTGATATTTAACATCTTTTACAATTAAGAAAATTTCTCCCTCAGGAGTGTTCACCGTAATCTCTTCATTGATCGTCTTGTTTAGCAGTTTTCTAGCTAACGGAGAGTCGATGCTCAAGTAACCTTTTGATAGGTCAAATTCATCTGGGCCGACAAGTCTATACTTTGCTTCATTGCCTTGTTCATCTTCTACAATAACCCAAGCACCAAAAAATATTCTTGATGTATCATCAGGTGCTTTAATTACAACCACCATATCTTCAAGTCTTTTGCGGAGGAAACGAATTCGGCTGTCTATTTCACGCAGTTGTTTCTTGCCATAGATATATTCTGCATTTTCGGAGCGGTCTCCTTGAGCAGCAGCTTCTGATACGGATTGCGTGACTTCGGGGCGTTTTGTTTTCCATAAAAAATGAAGCTCATCTTTTAGCGCTTTTTCACCTTCAGTTGTTATGTACTTAGAACCGGGTTTTTGAGGCGTGCGGTATCTTCCCATTAAATTTATTTACCTAGGTTGAATTACCTAAATTTTACTCGTATTGTTGCGCTATATGACATAACTATTTTGCATGATTTTGGAGACGATGATGAAAGCCCAGAAGAAAATTAGAGAATTTACCGAAACAGCACTATCTCAGATAGATTCTCTTGGGTATCAACTTGATACGATCGGTGTCGAAAATCAAATCAACAGGCACAACTTAATTGCTTTCTTAATGTTTGGTAAAACGCGCCTTGAGGGAGAAATCGATAGTTTAAACACGCGTTTAGATTCTGGGAAAATCAAAATTGGTGGTGTGAAAAAGAGTACTGAAAAGCTATTAGCTAGTGCTGCTAGCCTCGCAACGTTTCCTGCTACCTATACCCTTGATCGTTTGAAAGCACAGTTTTAGTTTTACACATTCTTAAGGGCTGCCGGAACGTTTGTTTTCTTCGGGAAGACAAGCGTAACCTTCAAGCCAGGGTTGTTGTCAGATAGCCTAACTTTACTATGATGTATATCCATAACCGCCAGTACTAGGCTTAAGCCTAAGCCATTCCCGGGAAGAGATCGGCTCTTGGCTACTCGATAAAATCGTTGAAATACTTTGTCGCGTTCCTCTTCTGGAATACCTATACCTGAATCAGCTACTTCAAGGGCGAGTTCTTTTTCTCCATTGCTTAAAGACAGAACGATATTCCCACCTTCAGGCGTGTATTTGATTGCATTATCGATCAAATTGCATAGAGTTTGGAATAGTAGATCTCTATCTCCGAGTATGGTGATATCTTTTTCTACTCGGAGGGAAAACGTTTGTTGCTTGTCTTCAGACAACGCTTCGTATAATTCACCAGCATCTTGAGCAAGAGCACTAAGGTCGAAGGTTTCAAAGTTAGAAATTTTGCTTCCAACTTCTAGTCTGGCTATTCGAAGTAGCGCATTAAAGGTGGCAAGTAGTTGGTCAGCCTCTGCCACAGCTCTAGCGACATTCTGCCGGTCTTGATCCCTCTCAACGTTCATCAGAGTGTTTTCGAGTTGATTTCGTAAGCGGGTCAAAGGCGTTCTCAGGTCATGGGCAATATTGTCGGATATATGTCGAATGCCTTCCATCAATTGAACGATTTTATCTAGCATTTCGTTTAGGTTACGAGCCAACTGATCAAAATCATCATTAGTTCCCCTGTCAGGTATTCTTAATGACAAGTTTCCAGCCATGATTTTTTGACTGGTTTGATTGATAATTTCAACTCGTTTTGCAGTACTACGACTCATCATGATGCCACCGAACATCGCGAGAGCAAATGTGATCCCCATGCCAAAATTGATAGCTCGCTCAACTAGCTTCTTCACTGCCATGAATTCATTCACGTCGCGCCCGACAAGCAGGCGTAGTCCGCCAGGCACGATGAAAACACGCGCCCTAGCGGGTCGAGCTTCTTCGGTATGCCAGCCTAATCCATCGTTTAATGTAAAATTTAGCCACCCCTCCTGAACTTCTCCATCTTCTGGCCATTTACTGATGTTTCCCGCGAGTTTGATAAAATCTCTTGCTGTAAACAAATATACGGCTTTTCCATTAGGGTCACGTGCAACACGTTCCCTTATGACGCTTATTAGGCCATTCAAGCCTTGTCGTTGATATTGTTCTGCGAGGCCAATTATTTCGGCTTCAATGGTTTCATCTGTTTGGCTAGACATATACCCAGCCGTTGCCCAGTATATGAACCCCATTAAGATGAAGACAGAGGTGGCGAAAAGTACCATGTACATAATCGCCAATTGAAATGTTGATGTTCTGAGAAGGCTAAGAATCTTCACTCAAAATGTACCCTGCACCTCTTACTGTTTGAAGAAGTTGTTTTGGGAAGTCCTTATCGATCTTAGAGCGTAAGCGGCTTATATGTACGTCAATTACATTTGTTTGTGGATCGAAATGATAATCCCAAACTTGCTCAAGGAGCATAGTACGCGTAACGACTTGCCCTGCATGCTTCATCAAGTACTCTAACAGGCGAAACTCTCGAGGTTGTAAATCTATTTTCTCAGCCCCGCGTTTTACGGTTCTTGCAAGCAAGTCCATTTCTAGGTCAGCAACACTTAAATGAGTTACTTTTTCTGACCCGGATTTCGACCCTCGCCTTACCAACACTTCCAAACGAGCAAGAAGCTCTGTATATGAAAATGGTTTAGTAAGGTAGTCGTCGCCTCCCCCTCTTAAACCTTCGACCCGATCATCTACATCGCCTAAGGCGCTTAGAATCAGTACTGGTGTTTGGTTGCCAGTAGCCCTAATTGTCTTGATAATTGATAGACCGTCCATTCCGGGTAGCATGCGATCAATTATCATCACATCATAGTTTTCGCTTGCAGCTAACAATAAACCTTCTTTTCCATCTGCTGAATGGTCTACAACGTTATCGTTTTCTTTTAGCCCATTGACTAAATAAGCAGCCACATCTTTATCATCTTCAATAACGAGTATACGCATTTTAACCTCTGCTTTAATTTGATCTAAACTTCTTGATTCGTTCGTATGCATTATTTATTTCACGTGTTTTTTCTGTTGCTATTTTCATCATTTCTTCCGGAAGGCCTTTAGAGACTAACTTGTCGGGATGATGTTGGCTTACGAGTTTTCGGTAGGCTTTTTTTAATTCAGCATCGGTACATTGCTCTCCGACACCGAGGACCTTATATGCTTCGTTTACAGCTTGCCCTTCTGATGCTTGATTGGCTTGAGCTCCGTCAAAACTTGAGTAACGCTGTTGAGCAATCATCATTGCGAGCAGCTGTTCAAAGTGCCGGCGTTTGAACCCTAAGTTTTCGGCGATTTCGCTTAATAGCTTTTGTTCTTCTGGATGAAGTTCATTATCTGCGAGTGCGGTGTTTAACTGAATTTCCATAAACATACGGAGTAAATTCGTACGTCTGCCACACTCTTTCTTAAATTGTTCAACTACAGCTCGATAATCAAAGTCTGCTTGTTTTCCTTGATTGAAGAGGCTGATAGCCGCTTTCTTTTGGTCTTCAGAAAGCTGCATTTTTTTCATTGTGGTGCGTGCAACTTCAATTTCTGTTTCAGATACGACGCCGTCAGCTTTCGCTACGTGCCCCATAATTGAAAATGTCGCGGAAAAAAAAGCAGCTTGTATTCGTTCTTGGCTGGCGCTGTTATTGCCGAAGTTACCTGTTTCGATTCCGTTCAGGCCTTTATCAAAACTATGGCCGAGTGCGACCCCTAGCATCGCGCCTAGTGGACCACCTCCAAGAATAAATCCTAGAGTACCGCCGATTAATTTACCCCACCAATTCATGAATTGATTTCGCCCTTAATTTTATTTGATCAAAGCCTGAATTTTTAACATAGCGTTAGAAGGCTCCACCAGTTAAATGTTCGTAACTAAGGCCGGAGCCAGGCCAATGAAGACCTTGTATTACGAGAAGGTACGTACTCTGCACTTACCCAACCCTGGTAGCCAATTTGGTCAAGAGACTTAAATATATTGTCAAAGTTTAACTCGCCTGTCCCTGGTTCGTGCCTGCCGGGGCAATCAGCAAATTGAATATGCCCAATAGTATTTATGTTATTTTGAACTGTTCGTAAGATATCTCCCTGCATTATCTGCATATGATAAATATCAAACTGTATTTTCAGATTCTTCTTGTCTACTGCTTCGACCAGCTGCTTAGCCTTGTTGAACGTGTCAATGTAGAATCCTGGCATATCAACTCGGCTATTGATCGGCTCGACCAACAAAGTGATACCATGATAGTCGAGTTGTTGAGTTGCATATTCGATATTTTTTACTAATGTGTCCCAAATATTTTGAGGGGCTTTTAGTTTTGGCTGAATTCCGGCTAGACAATTGATTTGATTAACGTTTAGTTCCTGCGCGTACTCAATCGCTATGTCGACACCTCGCTTAAACTCATCTAATCGGTCGTCTAGACAGGCTATTCCTCGCTCACCGCTTTCCCAGTTCCCTGCAGGTAAATTGAATAGAACTTGTTGTAGATTGTTTTCTCTAAGTTTGTCAGACAAGATTTTAGGTGACCAGGCATAGGGGAATAAGTACTCTACATAGCCAAAGCCGCATTGTGAGGCCTGTTCAAACCGCTCTAGAAACGGTACATCGTTGAACAACATGGTTAAGTTTGCTGCGAATTTAGGCATCAGTGTTTTGTACGGACGCTGTAGATAACCGAGTTCTGTTGAGACGCTCTAATTCGAGGAGAAGTCCGCTATGATCTATATTCTCATGGCCATTATCTATCAACGATTGATAGTTGTCATGACTTTGTTGTGAGAGTGGTAGGGACAAACCTTCACTTTTGGCTTCGTTTAAAATTGTCTTTAAATCTTTTAATTGAACGCGGGCCGTAGCGCCTGGTTTGAAGTCTCTGTCTAACATTCGTCGTCCATGTAACTCAAGGACTCGACTTGCGGCGAACCCTCCACCTAGAGCCTTGTATACTGCTTCAGGGTTTGCTCCACCTTTCGCTGCCAATAGTAGTGCTTCTGATACTGCTCCGATGGTAATACCAACGATTGCTTGATTAGCAAGTTTGCATAGTTGTCCGCTACCTATATCTCCAATGTGAGTGGCATCCCCCAAGGATAAAAATAGTTTATCGGCACGTTGAAACTGGGTCTCGCTTCCCCCGACCATAATAGAAAGTGTGCCTGTTTCTGCGCCCTTTGTTCCACCCGATACGGGGGCATCTATATAACTGCAACCGTGATCATGAATGAGCCTGCCATGCCGTCTAGCGGTTTCGGGTGGAATGGAGCTCATGTCGATAAATAATGAATTTTTGTTTGAAATTTTGTATGTATCGTCTGAATAGAGGACTTGTTCAACTACGTCTCCGTTTTCTAACATGGTGACGATTATATCGGCATTTTTTATTGCTTCGGCAGCGTCTTTTGCAATTTTGACTTGCTGTCGGAACTGATCTGTTTTTCCGGTGGTACGGTTCCACAAGGTAAGCTCAAACCCCGCGTTTATCAGCCTTTTGCACATCGGCTGGCCCATTAAGCCAATTCCGAGAAAAGCTACTTTCAAAGCAAACTCCATTAAATTGAGTTGTATATAATGAAAAAACCGCCAAAAATGGCGGTTTTAATATAATGAATTAGCGAATGCTATTAAACTTCAATTAAGGCTTTCACTTTCTTCATCGCATTTTTTTCGAGTTGTCGAATTCGCTCTGCAGAGACCCCATACTCACTGGCCAAGTCATGAAGAGTAGATTTGTTTTCGGACAACCAACGTTTCAATAAAATGTCAAAACTACGTTCATCTAATGTTTTTAAGGCACTATGTAAACGTGAGTTGGTGTCTTGAGTCCAGTCTAGCTTTTCGAGTCGGGTAGCAGGGTTATGGCTATGGTCTTCTAGGTAATTTGCTGGTGCTTGATAAGCACTTTCGTCATCGTCATCGACGCCCATATCAAAGGCAGTATCGTGTGCACTCAAACGACCTTCCATTTCGCGAACTACTTTAGGCTCAACGCCAAGATTTTCGGCGACAGACTCAACTTCTTTATGAGTAAACCAAGCTAGGCGTTTTTTATTGCTACGTAGATTAAAAAACATCTTACGTTGCGCTTTGGTAGTGGCAATTTTGACTATTCGCCAATTACGCAAAATAAATTCATGTATTTCAGCTTTGATCCAGTGAACCGCAAATGAGACCAATCGAACCCCGTATTCAGGGTCGAATCGTTTAACTGCTTTCATTAGGCCAACATTGCCTTCTTGAATCAAATCAGCTTGAGCCAAACCGTATCCTGAATAGCTCTTAGCAATATGAATGACAAAACGAAGGTGCGACATGACCATATGGCGAGCAGCTTCGATATCGTTCTCATCGTGTAAACGGTCGGCTAGCGCGCGCTCTTCGTCTACAGATAAAATTGGGATGCCGTTTACGCCCTGAATGTAAGACTCAAGGTTTCCACCTGGGGTCAACATGTCGACTGGCTGTAGGCTAGTGCCCATAAAATTTCTCCAAAATTACATTTGTTCTTGCTTGATTCTAGCACTCAAGAACTTCGACCCACAACAGGTTCGAAAGTTCAAAAGAGAACTTTAGCTCAAATATTAATCGATTTTAATGCATTACAGCTTCGGTGTGAAGGGATGAAACACTCTGTCTATAAATAGGTGCTAATAGTATTTAATTAGGTTCCATATCGTCTAAATGTTTTCGTACGGCTAACCATGCCCCTAGCCATCCTAAAGATAAGCCTAAGATTAACAAAAAAATTGTAGACTCAAAGTCGGGTCCCGACAAGTAAAAATCGCTTTGGTACGAAGATGATAGTTCTTGGATTGGTTGGTTGAGCAGATAAACAATGAGATGTAGTAATATCCAAGCCAAAATACTCCCGCCTAAACCTAAGAATACCCCCATATATAGAAAAGGGCGCCGGACAAATGCATTGGTACCGCCAACCAGTTTCATGACAATTATTTCTTCTTTCTTACTTTCAATCGCCAAACGTATTGTATTGCCTAAGACCAAAATGACGGACAGCGATAACATACTGGCCAATAGCCAAAAAGACTTCGACAAAACTTCAGTAATTGAATTTAGCCGCTTAACCCATTTTACATCCAACAAGGCACTATCGACTTCATCATGCTTAAGAAAACTGACTTTGAGCTGCTCTATATGTTCTATTTTTGTCAATGTGTTGACTGGTTGAACCAATATCACGTGAGGGAGAGGGTTTTCGTCTAAAGAGTCGACAGCTTCGGCAAAATCAAATTTCTCTTTGAATGTTGCTAGTGCTATGTCTTTGTCGATAAATGCACTCGTGTGAATACTATTCTTTTTGTTTATTTCTACAGCAAGCGCGCTAGCATTTTGTGAAGACACGTGTTTTTTTAAGAATAAGGTAATTTGTGTAGAGTCTTCCCAGTCGTCGCTGACACTCTGAAGGTCAGCAAGAATCAACATCAATAAACAAGGTAACACTAAGGCGATGCCAATGACTGAACACGTGAAAAAGCTTGAAAATGGCTTATCTATTTGCGTTCGAAATGTTGTCTTCGCTACCTCAGAATGATGCTTAAAATAATTAGCGATGGCACTTTGGGATTGAGTAGATCGTGCGCCAGACACTTTAGATGGTTCAGACATCACGCTCTCCGTCAAAGCTAGCCTCAACGATCCTACCTTTATTTAACTCGATCACACGATAATGCATATGATGAATAAGTGCTAAATCATGACTGGCAATTAGCACGGTCACACCGACCTGACTGAACTCAGTGAAAAGTTTCATTATCTCTTCAGATAGATCTGGGTCGAGGTTTCCTGTTGGTTCATCTGCAAGCAACAGTGGAGGCTTATTTACCACGGCACGGGCTATTCCAACGCGTTGCTGCTCACCGCCCGATATCTGTATGGGGGTGAGTTTTTCTTTGGATAATAAACCAACTTTATCTAACGCTGCACGTACTCTTCGGCCAATGTCTCGGTGATTCATGCCTGAAATATGTAAGGGCAAAGCGACGTTGTCAAAAACGCTTCTATCATATAACAGTCTGTGATTTTGAAATACGACGCCGATATGACGTCTAAAGTAGGGTATTTGACGTTTGATGATTGTCGATAAGTCTTGCTCTCCAACAGAAATTCGTCCTTGAGACGCTCGTTCCATCAGCATGATTAATTTGAGTAACGTGCTCTTACCTGCACCTGAATGCCCTGTTAAAAAGGCCATTTCTCCACGATCGAGAGAGAAAGAGACATCACTGAGTGCTTCGTGGCCATCAGCATACTGCTTAGATACAGACTCGAAATTAATCATTCAAGTTTAACTCTAGATTAGGCTTCGTCATCAAATAGGGCTGATACAAATTCATCAGCTTCAAAGGGACGAAGGTCATCGATTTGTTCGCCGACACCAATGAAGCGTATTGGTAACTGAAGCTGTTTTGCGATGGCAAAAATAATCCCGCCTTTTGCCGTGCCGTCCAATTTAGTTAGGCTGATACCGGTAACACCGACAGCCTTTTTGAATACATCTGCTTGAGTGAGTGCATTTTGTCCGGTTCCAGCATCGAGTACGAGCATGACTTCATGTGGCGCTGAGACATCAAGTTTTTGCATTACACGCACAACTTTTTCAAGCTCAGACATTAAGTTATCTTTATTTTGAAGTCTACCTGCCGTATCGGCTATCAATATATCAATGTCTTTAGATTTCGCTGATTCAATTGCGTCGAAAATGACCGACGCGCTATCGGCACCTGTATGCTGAGCGACCACAGGGACATTATTTCGCTCGCCCCACACTTGCAATTGCTCCACTGCTGCGGCTCGGAATGTATCACCTGCTGCCAACATTACCGAATGGCCTTGGCCTTGAAATCGCTTGGCCATTTTACCGATGGTGGTGGTTTTTCCGACACCATTTACGCCAACAACAAGTATTACGAATGGCTTATTATTTTTTGTAATCACCAAAGGTGAATCACTTGCAGTGAGTATTTGACTGAGTTCCGACTTTAAAGAAGAGTAGACGCTCTTTGCGTCCTTTAGTTCGTTACGTTCAGACCGTTCAGTAATGTTATCAATTATTTGTGTAGTAGCGGCTATACCGACATCGGCCGTGAGTAATTGAGTTTCGATGTCTTCAAGCAAGTCTTCATCGATTTGTTTTTTGCCTAGAAGTAGTTTGCCAAGACCGCCAGACAATTGAGTTCGTGTTCTGTCTAAGCCTGATTTGATACGAGCAAAAAAATTCTTCGGCTCTGGCTCTGGCTCTGGCTCTGGCTCTGGCTCTGGCTCTGGCTCTGGCTCTGGCTCTGGCTCTGGCTCTGGGCTTACTTTGTTTTTTGTATCGTCTTTTTTCAGCTGTTCTGTGTGTGTATCGGTAACAATATTGCGCTTATTGAGCGCTTCTATTACTTTGGTCGGAGAGTGAGGTACTTGCTCAACTTTGTCGGCTTTTCTTAGTTTTTGTCTTGCCCGAAACAGGTCAATGGTGATTACTAAGGCGATAAGTGCGAGAGCTATTGCTGAAAATAAAATGTGTGTTTGCATAGAGGGTCTGAGTTTTTGCTAGGACTAATTACACGCAGATTTTAGATAAGTGCATTGATACTTATTGCGACAAGGCTAAAATACTGCTCTTTAAGCACCCCTTTCTATCACGAAGGTGTACCAGATAACAGGGAATTCTAATGCCATCGCGATCTAAACAAAATCAAAGAATCAGAAAATCGGGTAAAAATAACGAGAAAAGACATACATCATTACAGAAAGAGGGGTCGTTTCGAGTCATTGGTGGTGAGTGGAGAAGTAGACGTTTGTCTTTTCCAGCGATTGAAGGTCTAAGGCCAACAACCGATCGAGTGAAAGAAACCGTTTTTAATTGGCTAATGCCGAGTATCGAAGGAGCTAGGGTTCTTGACCTATTTGCGGGGAGTGGATCGTTAGGGTTTGAAGCGCTATCTAGAGGGGCTGACCACCTTACGGCAATCGAGAAAAATAGAGAAGCAGCAAGGTCTTTAACGAATAACCTCGAGCTATTGGGGGTTAGAAGTGACGAGATGGTTGACGTTATCAATCAAGATGCAATCGCCTGGTTAGAGCATGGCTTCAAGGAATCGACTGGAAAGACATATGACATTGTGTTTCTTGACCCTCCGTTTCGTAAAAACTTCTTGAACGAATGCCTGCTCTTACTTATAAATCAAGGCTTATTGAAGCCGGGGGCATTGGTTTATATCGAAAAAGAGCTTGAAGATATTGAAACTATGGTTCCTCTTACTTGGCACTGCTTAAAAGAAAAAGTTGCTGGGCAAGTTTGTTATCAGCTTTACAAAACTGGTCCTAACTAAGACTCTTTCTCTAGCAGCATATGTCCATATTTGTCTAATTGAAGTGTCCAGCCAGAGGCGAGCCAAGTTGTTGAGACATGTTCGACAATAATGGCTGGCCCTCTGATATGGGCGTCAGACGTAAAGCTATCACGATTATATATGGGAACTAAGTTTGCCTCATATGGTACTTCAACTCTTGATAAAGGTGATGTGGACCCTGCATTTTTTATGATGCGCTGAACTGGAGTGGTGTTGTTGACACTGACCGAAACGCAGATATTTACCAGTTCAACAGCTTGACTAAGTTTATGCCCGAATTGGTTTTCGTGTTTCTGTACAAATGTTTGGTCTGCATTGTTAGAAAACGGTACATTTAGCGTACTGCTTTGTCCGTGAAAGCGTAAATCCACTGATAGTTTTGTTGAGATATTACCTTGGTCATTTCTTTCAGAAATGAGCTCGTCTATTCCTTTTTGCTCTAGTTCCGCGAATAGTTCGCTTATTTTCTCCATGTTAATTTCGGGCCAAGGTGTTATATGAGTCATAGTAAATTGTCGCTGGCTCGGCGCGGTTAACATTCCATAGGCCGAGAGCACCCCGCTGTTCGCGGGAATAATAGCCCTACTCATGTTCATTTTTTCAGCTAACGAGCAGACGTGTAGACCCCCTGCTCCACCAAAGCAGCATAAAGTAAATTCTTTTGGGTCGTAGCCCTTTTGCATTGAGATAGTTTGGAGGGCTCTAACCATTTCCTGTTCTGCGATATCTACAATACCTTGTGCAAGTGTGTTGATATCCATACCAAGTTTAGATGCCAATGAGGAGACAGCTTGGTTTGCTGCATCAATATTTAAGTGCATAGTCCCACCTAAGAATGACTCCGGTCTTAAGCGCCCCAAAATGACATTGGCATCACTAACACAAGGTTCGGTTCCGCCTTGTGCATAGCAGGCGGGCCCTGGCTTTGCACCTGCTGATTGTGGCCCGACATGCAGCATATGTCCGGCATCTATCCAGGCAATTGAACCGCCTCCTGCCCCGATGGTTTCCATATCTAGCATCGGGATAGCGACCGGCCAATCGTTTATTCTACCTTCGTCAGTGAGTACGAAGTCACCATCCATAAGCGCGACATCTGTGGAGGTTCCTCCCATATCAAAGCTAATTATTTTGTCCTGTTGGCATTGGTCGCCGATTGCCCGTACAGCTGATAGTCCGCCTGCTGGACCTGAAAGCAGCAAACTTACTGCCCGCTTGGCGGCTTGATCGATTGAAATAGTGCCACCCGAAGATTGCATTATTGAGATTGGGCAGTTACTCAAATTATTTTCTAACTTAAGTATGTAGGCACTAACTTTTGGTCCTAGGCTAGCATTTAACCATGTTGCCATGCCCCGCTCATACTCTTTGTATTTAGGTAGTACAAAGGAGGACCTAGAGACAAAATAGTCATTCTCAAGAGCAGTTTGGATTCTTATTTCCTCTGACTCATCCAAAAATGAAAATAATAAATTTATGGCAATTGCCTTTGGTTTGAGTTGTGAAACTTGATGACGTAATCGGTCGAGCTCCGAGTCAGATAAAGAGGTAATAATTTTTCCATTAGCATCTCGTCGACAGTCGACTTCTAAGCACAATTGAGAAGGAACAGGAGGTTCGGGAGGCTTTGGGTTTAGGTTATACAGTTCTTTTCGTGCTTGTCGCCCTATGGTCAACACATCTTTAAAGCCACGATTGGTGATGTAGGCAGTTCTTACGCCTTTGTTCTCAAGTGCAGCGTTGGTGGCTACTGTGCTTCCGTGAATAATACGGAGCTTACCCTTTTTTACATCTTCAGATAGTCCGAGCTCTGATATACCTTGTAATATCGCTTCCTCAGGGTTGTCTGGTGTCGAAAGTACTTTGTGAATCCGCCAAGTGCTCCCTTCTATTAGCACAAAGTCTGTAAATGTGCCGCCAGCATCAACCCCTAGAGTTTTAGTGTTCAGATGTGAGACTGTTTGTAGAGGACGTTGTAGAATTGGCAAGTGAATTCCTTAGTGGTCAATAGGAGAGACTATATTTTGCCTGAATTGCCAGAAGTTGAAACGACAAAAAGAGGTATTTCGCCTTTCTTGAAAAATGAAACAGTTGTTTCTGCTGTGGTGAGGAACCCATCCTTACGATGGCCTGTTTCTGCAGAAGTTGATGAACTTAAGAACAATAATGTATTAGATGTTATCCGGCGGGGCAAGTACATAATTATCCAGTTAGATGAAGGAAGTTTACTTATTCATCTCGGTATGTCGGGTAGTTTAAGAGTTGTCGATGCTTCAGTGCCTGTTAGAAAACACGATCACATTGACATTGTGTTGGGGAGTGGAAAGGTCATTAGATACAACGACCCGCGTAGATTCGGGTGCTTGCTTTGGACAAGTATTTGGCAAAACCATAAGCTCATTTCTTCTTTGGGCTTGGAGCCGTTAAGCGATGAGTTTACCGGTGAGTTTCTCTTTGATGCGACTAGAGGAAAGAGGGTTTCGGTAAAGCAATTCATCATGAATAGCAAAATAGTGGTGGGTGTTGGCAATATATACGCAAATGAGTCGTTATTTCTGGCCGGTATTCACCCTGAGTCAGTCGTAGGTGAAGTGTCTGAGGAGCGAGTTTTTGAACTGGTTGATGTGATTAAATCAGTGCTATGTAAGGCCATTGATCAGGGGGGAACAACCTTAAAAGACTTTGTCGGAAGTGATGGTAAACCTGGATATTTTCAGCAAGAACTTCACGTGTATGGTCGAGGTGGAGAGGCTTGTAATAAATGTGATTCGGAACTGATTGAAATAAAACAGAATAATCGCTCTTCAGTATTTTGCGGTAACTGTCAAAACTGAAATTTGATCGAGATAGTGGCGTAGCAAGTTGTACTGGCGAACTTTATTATTGTGTTGATTCGACAGGAATAATAATCGGACTATACTGAAATTGATGTGCCATTTTTAAGTGGAAAAGTTAATAGAGAATCCTGGGAGATAGGTTTAATGCATTCAACACTGTCAAATTTATTAAAAGTCATAATAGTAAGTGTATTGATTGCACTACCAACAATGTCTTGGTCTAACACAATTGAAGAAAAACCATCAGCACTCGCAATGACTGGTGATGCACTGTTTGTTCGTCCTGTCATGCTGGTCACGACAGCTGTGGGAAGTGCTATATTTATAGTCTCTTCTCCTTTTGCCATTTTGGGCGGAAACATTAGTGAGACATGGGAACAGCTTGTGTGGAACCCTTTTCGAACCACTTTTGTTAGATGTCTGGGTTGCACGATGAATGGACGTAAGTCTACGACTGTCATTAAGTCAGTGGAGGATTAATATTTCGCTTAGCACACAAGCAAATATTCTTGATTGTGTGCTGCCCCTTTCTTAAATTACACCCCGAATAAGTGACTCCCAATCAAATGTGCTATCCCCTAATGCATGGAAGTATGGGTTCAACATTTCTTCTTTTTGGTTATACGTCAAAGTACTTAGCTCCGAGTTGATGATTTTTCCGCCTGCTGCGTTGAGCACTGCGTGAGCTGCCGCGGTGTCCCATTCACAAGTGAGAGCGAGTCTTGGGTACCAATCGGCCTCACCTTCTGCGATAGCACATATTTTAAGAGAACTACCCATACTGACTAAATTTACTGAGTCGAATTTTGGCTCAAGAGATTCGATTAATTTATCTAAAGCATCTGCGCCGTGACGCCTGCTTCCGACGACCGATAGCGATTGTTCAAAAGATACTGGTTTCACTTCTAGTTTCTTGCGAGAATTATCGAGTTCCTTCCAGGCACCTAATTGATCGACCCCATAATATAGAGCGCCGGTGACAGGCACATAGACTATCCCCATTATTGCTTTGTCTCCGTCAATTAAAGCAATGTTGACCGTAAATTCACCATTTTTGTTGATGAACTCTTTTGTTCCATCTAATGGGTCTACTAGCCAGTAGCGCTGCCACTTTGAGCGTTCGCTGAATGGCGGTAAACCGCCTTCCTCTGATAAAACTGGGTACTCGCAACTTAATGCAGTTAAACCTTTTTCAATGATAATGTGAGCGGCATGATCGGCTCGAGTAACAGGAGAATCATCGGCTTTGTTCGTTACCTCTATAGGGCCATCTGAGTGATAAACTTGAAGAATGGCCTCTCCGGCTTCAATAGCGATTTTCTTAAGGGGTTCGATAAGTGGTTCAAGGTCGGACATATAGTTCTCATTGGCTTTGTTTGTAAAAGACGATTTGTATGGTGCTTATGACAGCGTTAACATACAGCAATCGTAAACTAGAGTGGGACGGAGTATAAAGTGATTCATGTTTGACTGGAACCAAGTAGAAACAGTGTTTTTTGACATGGACGGCACATTGTTGGATTTACACTTTGATAATTTTTTTTGGCTTCAACATCTTCCTGTTCGTTTATCCGAATTGAACAATATATCTCTCGATATGGCACAAGAGCAGTTACGACAGATGTTCGAGGCGCATCAAGGCACATTGAAATGGTATTGCCTTGATTTTTGGTCAAAGGAGCTTAAGTTAGATATCGCTGAATTAAAGGAAGAGGTAAGCTCTAAAATTTGTTACCGGCCACATGTGGAGCCTTTGCTTTCGCAGCTATGCGATTCAAATATAGAGCTAGCTATTGTTACCAATGCTCACCGTGGTAGCGTCGAGATAAAACTTGAGAACACAACACTAGCGCGCTATTTTGATGAAATTATTAGCTCGCATGATATAGGGGTTGAAAAGGAGTCGTTGGATTTTTGGACAAAGCTTCATAAGAGCCGAGCATTTAATCCGGCAAAAACGGTTTTTTTCGATGACAATGAAGATGTACTACGTGCAGCACAAGAATTTGGTATATCGACGCTTTTTTCAATTGAGAAGCCAGATAGCCAAAAGCCAAGGAGAATAGAAAACAACTTTAGTATGGTGAAAGATTTTTCGGATTTTTTTCTTCCTAAAGAGAACGTTATTCTATGACTGAGGTGAACAAAGTTCGATTGGATAAATGGCTATGGGCCGCCCGTTTTTTCAAAACGCGAAGCCTGGCAAAAGATGCGATAGATGGTGGAAAGGTTAAGTACAATCAACAAAGCTGTAAACCGGGTAAAGCTGTGGAACTCGGTATAGAGCTAGTTATTCGACAAGGTTGGGTTGATAAAGTAGTCATCGTACTTGAGCTAAGTGATAAACGAAAAAATGCGACACTGGCTCAAAAAATGTACTCTGAGACTGACGAAAGCATTGAAAAAAGAGAAAAAGCGCTTATTGAAAGAAAGCAAATGATGGACGGCCATGTGGCACCTCTTAAACGACCAAATAAGCGAGAAAGAAGGCATATTCACCGGTTCAAAAATATAAATAGTGAATAGTACTTAGGTTAGTCAAACTCCCTCTCTCAAGTGTTAACAAAATATAGGATTCTTAATGAGCTCTAGCGATACTTTTCAAAAATTCTTACTAGACGACTTGAACATTCGCGGAGAAATCGTGCGTTTGGGCAATAGTTTCGTGGATGCTACTAAAGCAACGGCTTACCCGGCTGAAGTTAGAAATTTGTTGGGTCAAACGATAGCTGCTTCGCTGTTACTTACGGGTACACTAAAATTCTCAGGTCGACTATCAATACATGCCAGAGGAGAAGGTCCATTGTCTTTGCTTATGGCTGAGGCGACTGATAAAAGAACCTTTCGGGGTTTAGCAAATTGGTCGGAAATACCCGAAGCACAAAAAAACTTAGCTGAATTGTTAGGGAATGCTCAGCTAGCAATCACAATCGACCCCGAAAAAGGTTCGCGCTATCAAGGTATTGTTCCTCTTGAAAAAGAAGATCTGAGCATGTGTCTGGTTCACTATTTTGAATTATCTGAACAACTAGATACACATATGATATTAGGGGCTGATGAAGCGGGTGCCTATGGGTTCATGCTTCAGAAATTGCCTGGCAATGGTGATGTCGAAGATGAAGATGGCTGGGGCCGTGTCATCCAGCTGGCGAAGACGCTGACACTAGACGAGCTGTCAGTGATTGACAATGAAACTGTCTTATTTCGATTGTTTCACGAAGAGAAACTTATTACATACGATGCAGAGCCAGTAAAATTCGAGTGCACATGTTCTAGACAAAGAACCCTATCGTCGATAGAAACATTTGGGTCGGAAGAGGCGCTTGAGATTCTTGAACAACAGTCTTTTATTGCAGTTGATTGCCAGTTTTGCGGAGTACAATATCAATTCGACCGAACGGATATCAACAAATTGTTTGATCTTGGTCAGGGCCATTGAAAGACCTAAGTTTAGCGGAGTCGGGAGAATTCACTAAATAGTATCAGGTTAAACTATGCACGACATATTTTAGATGTCTATATAAATAGATACAGATTTTCGTGTTCTTCATTTAATTGTACTTTACGTCTTTTTGACTAAGTATGAGTTTTTGTTTCGTTTACTGTGATGAGAATAAGTATCCTATTCGACCAATGACTCGCTGAGCTCACTAAATAGGCAAAAAAAAATCCCCGCCGTAGCGAGGATCTTTTTAGAACGATTGGACTTAATATCCGATTATCAAAGGTCCAAAGGCAACGATTATCAAGACGGAACCCATTGTTATCATCGGCATGAGTATTTTTTCATACCTCTGATAGAACGTTCCTTCAGTGACAGTTGCTTTTAGTACTTCTTCTTCTCCGACTACTTGTCTAGCCAATAGATGATTAAGTGCTACAGGCGGACTCAAATAACCCAATTCAAATGCGACTAATACAACCATCCAAAAATGTATTGGGTCGATACCGCTTTGGTAGGCGATTGCGGCGATCGTCTGACTCACCAGAATCACCGCACCAAATGCTTCCATTACCATTCCCATTAGGACTAAAGCACAGACTAATAAGCCCATCGCGCCCCAAATGCTGCTGAATTCATGTGGGAAATACTCAATAACACCACTTCGTTCAATCATGCCGCCTAGGCATATGCTGCAACTAACGAGCAGTAGCAAAGCCCCAATTTCGGCCGTTGTTTGGTTTGTTGCGCCACGAATACAGCTTTCAATGCCGCCGTGAGGTTCAGTGGTTAAACCGTCAGCACTTACAGATTCTTTCTTGGTGATATGTTCGTACGCTAATATTGCGAGCATCATTACCGGTAGAATTCTAGCTGCAGAAAATTCATCAAGTTGCACGTTAACTGCAAACTTATAGAAAAGTACAACGCCAGCTATACAGAGAATATAAGGCACTAAAGGACGAATTGCAGCGAGCATCTCTGGAAGGGCAGTTGATACGGGAGCCAATTCGATTTTATTCTGGCGATTGGCAACCATTGCAACGATAAAGAACATGACAGAGCTAAGAACGAATACCCATACCCCCCAGCCAAATAATTGGTCGGTGGTGACTTCTCTATTCATAAATGCAATTACGACAACAAGAATACATGGACGTAGTACCACGCCCATACTGCCCGACATTGCCGTGGCGGCGAGTGCTAAGTTTCTTCGAGCACCGGCGGAGCGAAGCTCGTGATAGATGACCGCACCTGCAGCGATTACGAATACGCCTGAACCGCCAGTATAAGCTGTGGGCACTGCTGCCAAAATGACGACAAAGACTGCTAACATTTCGGGAGGCATTTTCCACGGTTTGAACAGCGCTAACACTAGGCTCGCAAATCGAGTTTGTTTAAGTAGCATACCTACCCATACAAATAGCCCGACATTGAGAAACATATCTGCCAAGTCCATTAACTTATCTAAGTAAATGCCTATTCCTGCGGTGTGTCCATCTGAAAAGAAAAATGCACCGGTCATCATTGCCATGGTCGCATATAATGGTACGGCGAGCCCCGCCCTGCCGATATTACCGCCAGGTGTTAAATCTTTCGGAGGCCGAAGAAGGTTGATAATACTCACTATTAAAAGTGAGGCAAAGCCCGCCACCCATACTTTGTGTAGCATCTCTATGTCGGCCGCTAACTTGGTGCCATCAGAGTGTGCAAGTGTTTGAAAAGCAAGGGCGGATGTCAGCAAGACTCCGTTAGCAATAACTTGACTCACACCTGCTACATAGTGGTCGAGTCGAGATACCACCGGCCTCATAGCGATATGGTGTCGCTTAAATGTTGCGGTCATTGCACAAAGCATTATTAGAATAACAAGAATAAATTTCTGAGAGACGAGTCCAACCCCAATTGCTTTAGATACGAATAACTCGACAGCTCTAAATGATTCGACAGAAGGGGTAATACGAGAATTGACTTCATCAAAGGACGAAAATTTCGTAATACATTCCAATCGAGCATTCTCAATTGAGGTTCTGATAAGTTCAGGGTCAACTGGCGCGGCATCGAATAAGTCGAGGCCAAATCCGTCGTCTTCTTGACTCTGTGCCAGTCGTTCTTGTAGTTTTTGTTCTACATTGACATTTGGGTCACAGGTGGGAGGCGTTGGGTCTACCCTTAATTTGTAATAGCCTGGCCAGTAGTGCTCCCCTACTTGCAGTATTTGGTTGTGGATGTCGCTGCTGGTGCTAAAAATTACAACTAGTAGTAAGAGTATGCAGGCAGGTAGTGATGATAGCCACTCAGATGCAGAGCGGCCTTGCTGTGTAATGGAAGTCACAGATTTTCTTCCCCCAGAGAATGTTAATCGGTTTATTGTTCACGTAACAAAGTGCGGGTTGATTATACCGGCACTTTGTACAAACAGACTAGCTATGGGATTGAATTTCTTTTTCCTAAAATTTGGGTAAACAAACTCAGGCAAGCACAATTAAGAGAATCGTGTCACATCTAGCTAAAATAAGTCATCTAAATCAACAGTTTCTATATCATCAGCTGCGTTTTCATCCCAGAAAGTGCCCAGTTGTCCGACCGGTGTACGGTGACCAACGGCTTCTGTCCACATCCTATCTGATACACGCAGAATTGCTTCGGTCGCTGCAACATCGAGTAATTTATATTGTGCATTAGCTTTATGCTTTTCAGTTTCCTCAGCATGCCGTTTTATAACCGTTCTCACACGCTCCATATCACCCTTAGAGTAGGCTGAAATAATATGGAAAACATGTGCTAGTCTTACGTGCGCTGCTTCACCGATCATGTCTGCTTGTTCGAGTCTGGCCCATGCATCTTCTCCTTCTGGGAGGGCACCTGGTAGTAAGCTCCACACTGCTGCTTTGAGCGCGAGAGGGACACCGAACCACTTCTTGTTATCCAAGCAGCCTATTCCACGCTCCGCTTGTGCTGCGATATTTTTTGGCACGCCTGTACCGATGCCCGATAATATGTCGTGATTAAGTGCTTGTAGACCATTAATGACACCTGCCATCCAAACCAATTGATGGAACTCCTGTTCAAGATCTGGGCATTCTCCTCCAATCTCTTTTCCACCGTTGAACTCGATTAAAGAAAGCCAACCTTTGTAATATCTCTTGGCTGCTTTTATATGGTGTGTTTTTTGTGCGATTAAGGCATCTTGAGCCATGTCGGGTTGTTGGGCTCGAATAAATCTTAAGTAGGCTAGCTCTTGTTCGAAGGCTCGCGACTCTTCGCACCCCCCACTACCTAAGCCGAGTAAAACTTTCAGCTCGGTGGGTTCTTCAGTAATTCGGCCGATAGCATCAATCATGCCTCCTAGAGCCTCAGCGCCGGTACAACCAGACTCTAGATCATCAGATGTTAAGAGTTGGGGTACGATATGAGCCTCACCTAACAAGGTTATTGCATCACCGGTCGGTTTGATAAGGGGTTTTACAAGAAATTGGTTTATTGCTTTACACCCACCTAAAACAGTAGTGAGTAAAACAGACACAAAGATCCATTTAAAGTATGTTCGGCAGTGATTCAAATTCACTATAAGCTCCTAAAAAGATTCCAAAACTCCACATATTCGACAAATTATCTATGACTTGGTGTAGTTTTTGTGAGATCGATGACACAAAGTAAAAAAATGTGCGTGAATTATACGCATATAAATCATATTAGCTTGGAAGTAGTTTGTGTTATGACAATTTTTTACCGTAATCAATATGAAATTTTTCTGCTTCACACTGGTCGAAAAGCGCCAGACTTGTTAGATATTGCCAGCATATTTTTAGTGTATAACGTAAATTTCTAGGCTATCTTTAATTACGATAGCATAAAGATAACAATCTAGATAAAGGCCTAAGGTATGAAAAAACCAGAATTAGCTGCTGCGATTGCCTCTAAAGCAGACATAACAAAAGAAAAAGCAGGCGAAATACTGAATATATTAACCGATGAAATTACTGAAGCAATGCGTAAAAATGACCCGGTTACCTTGATAGGGTTTGGAACGTTTTCTCGCAGGGAGCGTAGTGCTAGGACGGGTAAGAATCCTCAAACAGGTGCCAGTATTCAAATACCTGCGAGTAGTAGTGTAGGCTTTAAAGCTGGCAAGTCTCTCAAGGATGTTGTCAACACATAGTTTGTAAAGTAAAAAGGGGTGAGCCCCTTTTTACTTTATTCCTCTTATAATTTACTGACGAATATAAGAAATATTACCTTTCAGAATTGTTGCCATTACTTTCCCCGTCATCTTTTGACCTACCAGTGGTGTATTTTTTCCTTGTGAAATAATGTCTTCATATTCGAGAGTGTATTCACTACAAGGATCAAAGACACAAATATCTGCTGGTTGATTTACATCGATTCCCGGTAATGGAGACTTAAGTACTTTCGATGAACCAGATGTCATGGACTGGATAAACTTAAGAATGTTCACGCTCCCACCTTTCTTTTTACCGGAATGCAGCTTCATTGCCATAGGTAATAGGAATTCAATGCCAGTCATTCCAGGAGCGGTTTCGGCAAACGGCATTTGTTTTGCGGCGGCTTCGTGAGGTTGATGGGCGCTCGTAACAGCATCGATCACGCCAGAGTTGACACCTTTTACCAATGCTAAACGATCGTGCTCAGTGCGAAATGGCGGTAAGCAATGGTACATGCTATCGAAATGCTCGACGTTTTGATCTACATACATTAAATTATGAATTGCAACATCGGCTGTAATATCAATACCCTTCTTTTTTGCATTTTCTATTAGGTCGACTGATTGGGCTGCCGAGAGCTGAGATAGATGAAGGTGAACGCCCGTCGCTTCAGCCAATTGTATCAATTGGGATACGGCAATCGTTTCAGCCAGACTCGGTATTCCCTGAAGCCCGACGGTAGTGCTAACGTGATTTTCGTGCATCACGCCATCGTGCAAAGAAGGTTCTATAGGGTTAATGAAAACACTGAGTTCATGCGTTTTAGCATATTCAAAGCACCGTTTGGTGACAGATAAGTTCTTAATAGGATGGTATGCATTGCTTAGTCCGACGCAGCCGGCTTCTTTAAGTGATGCATATTCAGACAATTGCTCACCTAATAGACCCTTTGTTAGGGCGCCCAGTGGAAAAACTCGACAATTGCGGAACTTGTTTGTTTGTTCTTCAATCAAATTTGTAACGGCTTTTGAGTCATTGCAAGGAGAGGTTTCAGGCGTGCAGCATAATGTAGTGACTCCGCCGGCCGCTGCGGCCCTTGTTTCTGATTCAATTGTTCCCTTACTCGTGAAACCAGGCTCTCTTAACGATACATTAAGGTCAATTAGGCCAGGGAGAATATAGCAGCCTTGTGCGTCAATGACCGTATCAGGTTTGAAATCGTGAGTTGTGGAGTCAATACTACTAACAATACCGTTTGAAATACGTAGACTTTTTATCTCTTTCCATAAAGCAGTATTGTTATCATCAATCTGAAATAGTTTTCCATTAGTGATTTCTATTTTCATATGATGTTGCCTTCTTTTGAACGTTCAATTAGCGCATTCTTTTCTTCGGTTTGCCCGCTCATTGCCATAGACATCACCGCCATTCTGATGGCTATTCCGTTGGTGACTTGATCTAATATTACCGATTGAGGGCAATCTGCGACTTCAGACTCGATTTCAACACCACGGTTTATTGGGCCAGGGTGCATGACGATGGCATCTTTATTGGCCAGTGATAGCCGCTTTTTAGTTAAACCATATAATTGATAATACTCTTGCTCGCTGGGCAATAGAGCGCCATTCATTCTCTCTTTTTGTAAACGAAGCATGATGACGACATCGGTACCTTTTAACCCTTCTTCAATATCGTTAAATACCGTTACACCTAAAGACTCGACATGAATAGGCAGAAGTGTATTAGGGGCAATAACGCGAACCTCTTTAACGCCTAATGTGTTCAGCGCTCTAATCTGAGAACGTGCGACTCGTGAGTGAAGAATATCGCCAATAATGGCCACTTTCAGTCCTTCGAACTTACCTTTATTTTGTCTGATAGTTAACATATCTAGCATGGCTTGAGTCGGGTGGGCGTGCCACCCATCGCCTGCATTTATTATCGCAACACCAGGAGTGACAGACTCTGCAATGAAATGAGATGCTCCGCTTTGGGAGTGTCTAACGACGAACATATCACTCGCCATAGCTTCCAAATTTCTTAGCATGTCGGAGAGTGATTCGCCTTTAGACGTGGCAGAGGTGTTAATATTTAGGTTGAGGACATCAGCAGATAGGCGTTTCGCAGCCAGCTCAAATGTACTCCGGGTACGAGTACTGGCTTCAAAAAATAAATTAACCACTGTTTTCCCGCGTAATAGAGGGACTTTCTTGATGTTACGTTCTCCAACCTCAATCAGGGAGTCTGCAGTGTCTAGAATCTCAGTTAATAATTCTTTGCTCAAACCAGACACGGTCAAGAAGTGTTTCAATTGACCTGTTCTAGTGAGTTGTAGAGGATTATTCTTCTCTCTATCTTGTGACATGTTCATGCTATGTTCCTAACATGGGCGAGTCTATAGCTCCGCGTCCAATATTCTTAAGTGTAAATTTTCAGGGCCAGAAAGTTTTATTCTTTTCCCTTTTTGGAGTGACAAGTTTGCACCCACTATTTGCGGTGTAATTGGAAGCTCGGGCATTCCAATATCCACTAAAACCGCTAGTGTGATACTAGCAGGTCTACCGTAATCAAATAGCTCGTTCATCGCTGCTCTCACAGTTCTGCCTGACATCAGCACGTCATCGAACAAAATTATGTGCTTCCCTTCAGTCTCAAATGGCAAATTAGACGGCGTTACTTTCGGATTTAAACCAATTTGCGTGAAGTCATCTCGATAAAACGAGATATCAAGTTCGCCAAGTGATTTGTCGCTATTTAGCTGTTTCTGAATTGATTTTGCAACCCAAACGCCTCCTGTCTTAATCCCTACGAACTCGAAATCTTGTATGTCCTTTTCTTTCAGGTACTTTTCGAGATTTCGGGCCATGGAGTTGAGCAATGCTTGAACTGCTTGTGGGTCATGCATGTTTGGGTCCTTCTTCTTGAGCCGCTAATGAGGAAAACCATGTTTCGAGAATGAGGCATGCGGCTGCGCCGTCTACAGAATGTTTGCCGAAATCGACGCCATGAGAGGAATGCTCTAATACCTGGTGTTTGGCTTCATAGCTTGAAAGTCGTTCGTCTACCATTTCAACTGGCTTATTAAACCGTCCTTTCAAGCGTTTTCCGAATTTTCTAGCGCGTCGAGACATGTCACTTTCACTACCGTCCATATTGAGAGGTAACCCTACTACGAAAATATCTGGTAGCCACTCTCGCTCCAGATTTTCGATTTGCTCCCAATTGGGTATACCGTCTCGAGCCTTCAAGGGTGAGAGTTCTTTTCCTTGTTTGAGCAGGTCGTTACCTACTGCTGCGCCAAATCGTTTAAGTCCAAAGTCGAAACAAAGATAACATTTTGTCTTTGATTTCTGATTAGTACTCTTCATTTACGCATGCCCGATTTGTCCATTTAACTGGCTTGGATCTATACCAATCGCGCGCATCGCCAAATTTAGTTTTTCTTCATTTTTTGGGTGAAAAATAATATCACTTGATGAAGGGCAGCAGAGCCAAGTATTTTCAGCAAGTTCCCTTTCTAGTTGACCCTCAGACCATCCCGCGTAGCCTAAAACAACGAGAAAATTGCTAGGACCTTTGTCTTTAGATATCGCTTCAAGTATATCTTTAGAGCTCGTTAGGCTCAGCGAAGAAGAAATTGCTAAATGTGATTCCCATTTTCCAGAGTCATCATCATGCAAAATAAAGCCTCTTTCGCGTTCCACAGGTCCTCCGGCTAGAACTGGATGATCGTTTTCTACTAGAGTGAGTTCAAATTGATCGAGTAATTCACTTAGTTTAAGTTGAATGGGTTGATTAATTATTATACCCATTGCGCCCTGTTCGTTATGCTCACAAATATAGGTGAGAGCCCCGTTAAAATTTGGGTCAAGCATTTGGGGCATTGATATTAAGAATTGATTTTGTAGGCTAGAGAATGAATTAATAGCTTGTTACTCCCCTTGCTTGATATGAAAAGGTTCGAATCAATTCTAGTACATCTCTTTCCTTTCGAACATTCTTAGGAAAGGGGTCAAAAGGGCCTGCTCTATGAATTATGTCTTTGGTTTGTGAATCCAAAATAAGGTTTCCTGAGCCTTGCAATACTTCAACCTCCTTTATTGATCCATCTGAATAAATTGAGATGGACATTCTGGGGCTGCCGTACAATTTCCTGCCGCCTTCTTCAGGAAAATTTAGATTTCCGGTTTTTTCTATTTTGCCAACAACATGAGCTACGTATTGAGAGTCGACGGCCTTCATAGTGGATGCGGCGGTAACTCTAGTGACTCTAGGTCGTTTGGCATAATTCTGTTTTTGCCTATCTAAATCTGCTTCCAATTCAGCAATTTCAAGGCTTCTTTCTACAATCGATTTTCGGTTATGCGCTTTTACTGGTTTTTCGGCTTTCTTTGTTCTGTCGAATAGTGACGGCCTGATTTTGTTTGATTTCGTACTGACAATGACAGGGCTCAATACTTGATCTAATAAGACGTTTCTTTGTTCAGGAGAAGACGCTAGCTGCTCGAAGACGTTTTGCTCAGTGGATTGAACTGGAGAAGTTACCCGTGCTTTTTCGCTCAGTGAACCGCTGCCCAGCTGATTTGTGTCGGCAAGGTAATCCGCTTGCTCAGGCTTTTTATCATCCTCAAATCGAGAAAGTGTGATCTCCATTGTGAAAGGCGCAGGAGTTGGGTCTTCGTGGAGAAAATCGGTGAGAACTATTAAAGCGTGAAGTGCCAGCGCGACAAAAATAGTAAAACTTAATCGGTCGTTTGCGCTAACGCCTGATTCGACAGTTAATGTTGCCAATCCTAGCCTCTCCGGTGATGAACGATGCAGTTCATTTGTTACGTGATAGTTTGGTTTCAATCACCGACATTAGGTCTCCTGCAATATCGAGGTTGCAAGCCTTGTCCAATTCTTGAATACATGTCGGGCTTGTTACATTAATTTCGGTCAGAAAGTCTCCAATGACGTCGATACCGACAAAGAGCAAGCCCTTATTTAACAGGTCAGCTTTAACTTGATCGACAATCCAGCGATCTCTTTCTGTCAATGGCACTGCTTCACCTCTTCCTCCAGCCGCGAGATTCCCTCTTAATTCGCCTTTACTGGGAATCCTAGCCAATGCATGAGATACGGGCACGCCGTTTACGATCAATATCCGCTTATCGCCAGCCTTAATTTCGGGTATATAACGTTGTGCCATGATTTGTTCTTGGCCATGATTGGTGAGTGTCTCCAAAATAACGCTTAGATTACTATCGCCGTTCTTTACTCTGAATATAGACTCTCCACCCATTCCATCAAGTGGTTTAAAAATGACGTCATCGTGTTGAGTGCAAAATGATTTCAAGCGGCTTTGCTCGCGTGAGACTAAAACAGGGGGGCAGCATTGAGGAAACTGCGTCGCATACAGCTTTTCATTGCAGTCACGCAGGCTCGCAGCTCGATTGACGACTAATACACCAGCTTGTTCTGCTCGTTCTAAAATGTGAGTGGCGTATATGAACTCAGAATCTACCGGAGGATCCTTACGCATTATGATAGCGTCCATTTCTGTCAATGGCGTATCTTCAGCGGGAAATAGTTCAAACCAGTTTTCGGCGTCGCGCTGTACTTCAATTTTTCTCAGGCTTGCCTTAGCCTGGTCCTGTTCTAGGTACAAATTGCTCAGTTCGATATAGAAAATTTCCCACCCTTTTTGTTGGGCAGAAAGCATCATTGCGAAAGAACTGTCTTTGCTGATGTTGATGGTCTTTATGGAATCCATCACGAATCCGATCTTAAAGGTCATTTAATTCCTGCGAAATAAAAAAATTGTACTAGGCTTAATTTTACGATCATAGTTTAACTTTCATTACATTTTATATAAAACAATTTCTTTCTTAGAATATCTAATTAAACTATAAATAATAAATGCTTATGAAATTTATCGTGATTTGATATTAACAAACACTTTTAAGATATTGGTCTATAGTGAATTAATAATCACTAAAAAGACCGTGATGTAGCGCGTTTTTTTAGACAACTAATAGAATGTTCTAAAAAACGCTGAGTAAATCTTCAAGTGCCCCAGGCTGCTAGATAAT
>ENA-OSET01000328-OSET01000328.1-sediment-metagenome-genome-assembly--contig:-NODE-328-length-54026-cov-6.662440_pt1 | contig 54026 bp, 48 predicted proteins | sample MGYA00237882_ERZ534229 | MGnify/ENA primary metagenome ERZ534229 (study PRJEB26408, sample SAMN06266212) | sediment metagenome | isolation source: Hudson Canyon methane seep mesocosm | place: USA:Hudson...
AATTTACTGGCAGGATTAGTGGCTTATTGCTTAAAGAAAGATAAGCCATCCCTTAATTTAACTGACGTAGAGCTTAACGCTATGATCGTTGCTTAAGCAGATCTGGGGTTATTTAGCCTGAGGCTTATATTTTAATAGTGTCGAAAACTTTTTTGCTATGTTTTCTCATCATCAATAAATATATCTTCAACTGTTAAATTGAACAGCCGAGCAATTTTAAATGCTAAAGGTAAGCTGGGATCAAACTTGCCTTTTTCGATTGCATTGGCCGTTTGACGTGAGACCTGCAGAGCGTTAGCTAAATCAGCTTGAGTCCAGTCTCGTTCAGCGCGAAGTACTTTTAATCGGTTCTTCATTTGTATTTTCCATTGCCGATTAAAATACTGAGGATATATGTGATGCCCATTATCATTATTAGATGGCTGATTTCTGGCTCGAAGGTTATCAGTTTTATATCTTCCAATTGCTCATAAGCAATACCGGCTATCAAACCCACCCCTAGGGTTATGCCCATGGCATCCATGGTAATTTTGCGTTGTAATTCGTCAAGGTTTGCTAAATGTTTAACGTTCACCATGATCATAGCGAAGCCTAACGCTAGGTGAGTAATCAAAGCAGAAATTGAATAAGCAGGATGGTAATCCCAAATGTATTCAGCGCCAAATCTCAATAAGGCGGTACTGGCTACCCAAGCTAAAGTCCATAATGCAAGACTCAAAAGTTGAGTCTTATTCTGTTGTGTACAGTCCATATCGTCGTGTTTAATGTCATTCATAAGTCAAACTCTCAAGTCATAAAGTAAAATAAGCTTTACTTTTAAGGTGAGTTTAGTTTTAAAATAGTTTTTGTCAAGTGTATTTGACAAAAAGAATGTACAGCATGACGATTGGATTGCTTGTCCTTACCCTTATTAAACATAAATTAATCTACGAATTTACAATAACATCAGTTACTTATGAAATTATTCGAAGCTCTTTACTTTATTTAACTAAGTTTCAGTGTCAATGGATAAAGTGATAGAAATAGGGCATGATCCTGTGCCATGTGTAGGCACTTAGTGCTGTGTTCCAGTAGTTTCATAAAACCTAAAGACAAACTTAATGTTCGATTTTATCTTCAATGCAGCCGATGCCGTTTTACTATTAAACTTTATTTTTTCATGTTTATTGGTTGGAGCTGCTTGGTATTTCCGCACACTCATAGTTGATAGTCGCTGGTTTGTTATCGCAGGAGTTGCCAATGCTTTTGCGATATTTATGTTGTTTAGCTATTTTCAAAACTCCATCTACCATGCATCTCAAGCCGTTCTAGATTCGCCGCTTATGGTGGCTGCGAACATAATACATTTTCTCACTCCTCTTGCAGTAATGACCTTGTTGCGAAGCAAACTACGCAGTGCGGCTTATTTTACCTGGCTTGAAAAAAGCTACTTAATACTTAGTGTGATTATCATGCTGTATTTTATGTATCGGTATGTTTTTGCTGATTTCTATATGTGCCCCTCAATGCAATATTGTTTGAACACTAACCTTGAGTCTCGCTGTAGTGAGCGAACCTATTGTGCTGTAAATGGTTTATTTGGCTTGGCGAGTATATTAAAACTAGTGTTTGTGGCTTTGTTAATTGGCTTGTGGATAAGGTATAAAGATAACATTTTACAATCCCATTGGTTGTTGCGCGCAGTATTACTTTGTTATGCCGTTTATTGGTCTTGGCGCTCATTGTCAGCAATATTGATTGTATCTGGCGTGATGCCGGTTGAGTCAAGCGTCACTTCTTTATTGGTTTTGGAGTTGTTTTGTGTGGTGTCTTTATTTGTTTGGTTTATGCAATTGGTTGCTGCGCAATTTTTGACTGAGCATGGGCAAAAAATAACGGCGGAACAAAACCTAAAGAGCAAGCTCGATAAAAATACCAGTACGCTGCAAAACTACCTTGAACTGCATCAACCCCAGTTTCAAAAGAACTTAACCTTAGAGCGATTGGCCGAGCAAGTTGGCTTGCCGAGTCGTGATTTGTCTTCAGTGATTAATCAACATTTTCAGACTAATTACACTGATTTTGTTAATTCTCTACGAATTCAACAAGCGAAACTTTTATTAAGTGCCCAAGGTGAGCCTTTAAGTATTCAAAGCATTTTTGCTCAAATTGGCTTTAACAGTAAAACCGCCTTTAATACCGCGTTTAAAAAACATACCGGCATGACACCTTCTCAATTTCGACAACAACAACAGAATTAACTCTAAGTTTGACGTTCCGATCTCTGTTTTACACCTATCGGCACTAGGTAAACATAGGGTTTCTGATTGATACTTTTTCCAACGATTTGGTTTAACCAAGTTTTAATTTTGGTCATTTGGGAAACAGCGGGAGAAATATCCTTGAAGTTAAATATTCGATTAGTAGTTACTGTGGTCATGTCTGTGGCGTTTATGGTGTTGTTGGTGTCAGGCGTATTGTTATATAGCACTGAATACGGCTATTTTACTGCCTCATTGCATGTATGGGCTTCAATTTTGGTCATTGTTGGTGTGGGTTGGCATTTAAAAAATAATTGGAAGGCTTATACACGTCACCTAAGCATTAAGCAGGGCAAGTTGGCTTTTATTTTAGTGCTACTGGGGGTTGCCCCTGTGTCTTACGGGATCATTGTTGATTTAGCGCCTTTTGTCAGTGTGATTAAATTTGGTCAAAACCTGCGCTCGGCAGGTTCGGTACGAGAAGGTGACTTTTCGTTAGTGGATTTGTCTGGTGGTCAATCGGGTGGCTTGTCGGTTTTTGTCAAAGCAGGGCAGCATTATCAGTCTGAACCACAACCTTTATTTTTAGGTTTTAGTTACACCGCCACGCCGCAAATTGCTATTTGGATAGAAGATCAACAAGGCAACTTCGTTAAAACCTTATACGTTACCAATAAACTGTCGAATTCTAGTTTTAGGCCTAAACCAGAAGAGCCAGAAGTGATCCGTCGCCCCGAAGCCTTGCCTTATTGGGGACATCGCAGTGCCGGCCCATCAAAAGATGGCTTGTATGTACCAGAGGTTGGTTCGACAAAATATGACGGTTTTACCGCTGCTACACCTAAAAGTGACCATTTGTTATTGTTACCCAAACAAACAGCTGCAAAATATAAAGTGTTGATGGAAGTTAACCGTACATATGACTTTAATGCTTATTATTCTAAGGACAGGTATCCGCAAGATCCTGTTTATAGTGGCAGCGGTTCATCAGGACAACCCTCATTGATTTATGCAGCAGATATCGATACCAGTGTGACAGGTGAGGCGTTATTTTCTTTGATTGGTCATGGTCATCACTCAGGGCAAAATGGTGATTTATTCACAGACCTAGATAATATCAGTACAGCTAAAAGCATCATCGCTTTTGGTGTGGTTCAACAATTATAAAAAAAGGCCAGACGTTGTCTGGCCATTTGTTTTTATTCAGTGGCCAAACAAAAATTTAGGACAGCTTATTTTTGAAATCTTCATACTCAAACTTACGCACCAGCTCAAAGCTACCGTCTTTGTGAATTAGCCCAATTGAGGGGTGTTCCACCCCGTTAAAGAAGGTGGTTTTGACCATAGTGTAGTGGATCATATCTTCAAATATTATCCGCTCACCTATTTGTAATTCATGATCAAAACTATATAAATCAATGGCATCACCGGCTAAACAAGAGTTACCGCCAAACCGATAAGTGTAAGGTTTCTCACCTGCTTTACCTGCGCCATGTACTTCTGGGCGATAGGGCATTTCTAATACATCTGGCATGTGAGCCGTGGCTGACATATCTAATATGGCTATTTTACCATCATTTTCGACTATATCGACTACTTCAGTCACTAAACAACCTGTTTGCCATGCGACTGCCGAACCCGGTTCAAGGATAACGGTTAGATGCGGGTGACGTTGTTTAAATGCTTTTAAGGTCTGAATAAGGTGTTCGACGTCGTACCCGTCTCGGGTCATAAGGTGCCCACCACCAAGATTAATCCATTTTAAATGGGGTAACCAGTGTGCAAACTTTTGCTCTACCGCTTTAATAGTGCGCTCTGTGGCAAAAGAATCACATTCGCACAAATTATGAATATGGAATCCCTCAATGCCAGTTAAATCTGCACCTTCAAGATCTTTGGCTTTGATACCCAATCGCGAGCCTGGTGCGCTGGGATCATATAATGCGGTTTCTGTTTCACTATGCTCAGGATTGACTCTTAATCCTGCAGACACACCTGCTTGTAATATTTGATCTTTGTATCTGTTCCACTGGCCTAAACTATTAAAAGATATGTGATTAACTAAATTTACTAATTCATTGATATCGTTAGGTTTAAAGGCGGGAGAGTAGGCATGTACTTGTTTGCCTATTTCTTCTTTTCCTAGCCTTGCTTCCCATACTGCACTGGCGGTTGAGCCTTGTAAATACTGCTTTATGAGTCCAAAGGTTGACCACATAGAAAAACCTTTGAGCGCTAAAATAATCTCTACACCACTCTCACTTTGGACACGCTGCATGAGCTGTAAATTAGCTTCAAGTGCAGTCTCTTCACATACATAACAAGGGCTAGGGATAGCTGGGTTTAACATAGGATCTTGCATAAAAAAGGCTACTTTTGGTTACTATTTAAATTGGCTGCAAAGGATCGCTTTGCCAATATGAGAATTAAAGTAAAAAGGCTTTACTAATGAGGCAAAACCTTTTGAACTAAGAGCTACGAGAGTTTTTAACTCGTTACTGGCAGCTAGAAACTCTAAGCTGTTTTTATCTCTTAAAGGGACTTTCGTCACATTCGATCACATGCCAAGGCAAACCGTGAATGTTTAGCATCTCCATAAAGGGATCGGGATCGAACTGCTCCATATTCCATACACCTGGTTTTTTCCATGTGCCATTTAACATCAAGGACGCGCCAATCATGGCGGGGACGCCAGTAGTATAAGACACAGCCTGAGCGCCTACTTCTTCATGACACTTGGCGTGTTCACAATTGTTATAGATAAAGATGGTTTTTTCTTGGCCATCTTTTACGCCTGTTATGTAGGTACCGATACAGGTTTGACCGGTATATCCGTCAGCTAGTGAACCTGGATCAGGCAGTACAGCTTTCAAAAACTCTAAAGGTACAATTTGTTGGCCTTGGAAATTGATAGGCGCAATACTGGTCATGCCTATGCCTTCGAGTACTTTTAAGTGGGTTAAATAAGCGTCACCAAAGGTCATCCAAAAACGTGCGCGTTTAAGGGTAGGGAAGTGTTTAACCAGAGACTCTAATTCTTCATGGAACATCAAATATGACGCTCGTACGCCTATATTTTGGTAATCAAGATCTTCACGTACACTTAATGGGTCCGTTTCTTTCCACTCACCATTTTCGTAAAAGCGTCCACGCTGAGTGATTTCACGAATGTTGATTTCAGGGTTGAAGTTAGTCGCAAAGGCCTGACCGTGATCGCCGCCATTACAGTCGACAATATCGAGGTAATGAATTTCATCAAAGTAGTGTTTAGCTGCATAAGCCGTATAAACATTAGTCACACCGGGATCAAATCCACTGCCTAATAGTGCCATCAAACCAGCTTTTTGGAATTTTTCTTGGTAAGCCCATTGCCAAGAATATTCGAATTTAGCCACATCTTTAGGTTCATAATTGGCTGTATCTAAGTAGTCTACGCCGGTTTCTAAACATGCATCCATTATGGCTAAGTCTTGGTAAGGCAGAGCTAAGTTTACCACCAAGTCAGGCTTAACTTGGTTGATCACTGCAACCACTTCACTGGCATGATCGGCATCAACTGCAAACACACCTTTGACTCTGTCTATTCCCACTTCTTTTTGCAGTGCTTCACATTTTGAAACTGTGCGGCTAGCAAGATAAATTTCATCAAATAACTCGGGTAAACGAGCACACTTTTTTATGGTAACTGCAGCTACGCCACCAGCGCCAATAATCAAAACTCGGGACATGGTTAGTTCCTAATTAAGCAAGGTTGTAATAAAAGTTGAATGCTAGCAGTAATTTATTGTGGTGCAAGTTGAATATTGAAAAACCAGGCGCAAGATCCTTAATTAACTAGTACACATTTCCATTGGTGCTAAAGCAAGAGATGTGAGAACCGCTTGTTTTCTTTGTTCGAGATTACCTGATACCAGTATGTGTTTAATGCCATATTCTTTTAGATATTGACGGTTAAAAACTTGAAATTCGTGACGATTTGCGTCGCCCGAACGCTCCCACGTATCATCGTAAGGGATATCATCATCACATAACACCACTAAGTCATATCGTTGCCAACATGCTTTAGCGAGCCTTTCTAACTCTGGCAATGCCACTTGGTGGTAATGCAGAGCAAAATGCCAGGTAGTAAACGCGCTGGTATCACAGAACAAAAACTTGTTAGCCCTTGCGGTTGCTTGGTCTTCCAAATGGTTTTGGGTTTGAGCAATATGCAATAGTTGTTCTGGGGTTAATCGCCTGTCGACTTGGTGAGTTATCCAATACTCGCGTCCATATTCCGGCACTGTGACTGTGCCTAGTTCTTTGGCGAGTGTTTCACACAAGGTGGTTTTACCGGTAGACGGGCCACCTAAAAATACAATTTTTTTGATCACGAAATGCACGAGCCTTTATATGAATTTAGGGTTAAGTGTTTATACCATTGCCATTGACCGATAATCGCCATGACTAAGAAACAGGCGTACAAAGCTGAAGTTGGGAATAGACCCTTCTGCCAATATATGGCGATCGCCACTATGTCTACGATAATCCATACCGTCCAGTTCAATAATTTTTTATGTGACAATAACCATTGGGCTGCCAAACTTGCACAAGTGGTAAACGCATCAGGGTAGGGGAAACTAGCGTCAGTATAGAGGGCCATTATTGTGCCGAGTAAACTAGTACTACCTACAATAGCGATAAGCCACAGCACATATTCTTTGGCTGTTCCTGGGTTCACTATCACGTGGCCGGTTGTATCCTGTGTATTTTTCCATAGAAACCAACCATATATTTGAAAACCAATATAAAACACGTGTAATGCCATATCTGAATACAGCTTCACGTCATAAAAGATCCATGTGTAAATACTGACTTGTACAAAGCCAAAAGCAAAACACCAGATATTTCGTTTTATGACTAAGTAAACGCAGATAAAGCCAGAGACTGTTGCGACCCATTCCTGTGGAGAAGCGCCGGCAAATCCTTGCAGCCATTCAAGCCAGTTCATAAAAACCTGTGAAAAATGTTGAAAGGTATCATTTGCTTAACGAGTCATGGCTGAAAGTAGGGCAAGAAAAACTAGATTTGAATAAACAATAAAACATCTTTGTAAGGTGGCTTTTTAATGGAAGAGCTTAATGACTAACAATTTACGTATCTTTGGAGCGTAAATCAATGATGACTTACCTCGCACCCTGCAAACCTCCGGTATGTAACGCCAAGATACGACTTTTTTTGGGAAAGAATCCCTTGTTAATCAGGTCTTGTAATGCGAAAAATAGTTTTCCACTATAAACAGGCTCAATTTCAATCTCGGTTTGTTGATAAAAATCGTGGCAAAACTGGGTAAGTTCATAATTAGACTTAGCGTAACCCCCAAAATGATAGTTGTGATTGATTTGCCAGTTGTTGGTGTCGGTATCATTCCTTAGTAAATCCTTTACTAGTTGTTCTAGATAACCTTCACCTTTTAACACGCCAATACCTAATACTTGGCAATTATGTTGTTTGAGGTCTTTTGTTGCTCCTTGAATTAACCCAGCAAGGGTGCCACCGCTGGCTACTGGAGCCAAAATATAATCATACTGACTTTGCAGTTCTTGAATGATTTCCTCAACGCCTTGCAGCGCTTGTAACTGTGAGCCCCCTTCTGGGATAACTAAAGCATCGGGATATTGATGCTGCAGTAATTTTAGATAATTAGGTTCGGCTCGTTGTTGATATGTTTTTCGGTCAACATATAGAATATCGGTGTTCCAACTGATTAAATCTAGCAACATCGGGCTAGGGTTTTGTGAATAATCCCCCCTTATGATGGCAGTGAATCGAATATTGAGAGTGTGGCAGCAATAACCTAAAGCGTGTAGATGATTTGAAAAACCGCCACCAAAACTGATGATATGTTTGGTGTTGGCTTCAATCGCAGGTAATAACGCATGTTTTAGCTTGCGCCATTTATTACCTGATATGACTGGGTGCAGTAAATCATCACGTTTTACCGTGAGTGTTATTTCTTGCTGAGCGGCCCAGTCAGGTTGGATAATTGTTTCAACTGAAGGCGCCACTATTTTCAACTGATTCAACAAATTGATTTTCTTCAATCTACTTCTGTTTTACCCTCGATGGTGAATGTTAACTAGTCAAATTATAGGGCCTACTATGACCATCATTATGATCTGCTTATTTATCGCAACCTTAATGCCGATGATTGCTAAAGTGCCTTTAGCTTGGGCTATGAATAAAGCCGGTGGCTATGATAATCGAAACCCGAGAGAGCAACAAAAATCTTTGTCAGGTTTTGGCGCGAGAGCTAAAGCGGCTCACGAGAACTGTTTTGAAGCCTTAATCATGTTTACTCCTGGCGCGCTCGCGGTACTTATCACTAATAACGCAGGCCATTTAACCGAATATTTGGCTATTGCCTTTGTTGTGTCACGATTCGCTTACCTTTTGGCATATTACGCTGACAAACACCTATTACGTAGTGCTTTTTGGGGAGTAGGTTTTATATCTTCTTTGGCACTACTTTGGTTAGCTATTCCTTAGTTAACAATGAATACTTTAAAACTAATTCTTACTTCAAATACATAGTGCCATTGTAGGTGTCTATGATTTTTTTAGGGATGTTTTTAAGGTGACTCTTGATTGTGTTTATCAGATTTTTCATAATATTTTCCTCGTAGTTGTTGCAATGTGTTTATTCAATAAACACATGTTAATACCTCATGTTAACTTGAGGTAAAGCGTTTTTTTATCTATATTCAACTCACTTGTTGATTGATAGGGTGAAGATATGGAAGACGCAAATTTGTCCGTTGGGTACGTGGCCGGGCGCACAGGAGTGAAAGTGTCTACTTTGCACTTCTATGAACAAAAAGGCTTGATTAGAAGTTGGCGTAATCAAGGTAATCAAAGGCGTTACAAGCGAGATGTGTTACGTCGAATCTCAGTAATAAAAGCAGCCCAAAGATTAGGTATCAGCCTACAAAGTATTCATCAAACCTTCTTAGGCATGCCAAATGAACGCACCCCAGATAAAAAAGACTGGGCGCAGTTATCAAAACGTTGGCAGCAACAACTCGATCAACAAATCAATTCGTTAACTAAACTTCGTGATTCACTAGATGGTTGTATAGGTTGCGGCTGCTTATCGATGCAAAACTGCCCTATTTATAATCCAGACGATGAGTTGGAAGCCTTGGGTCCAGGTCCGGTAATATTAGATAGGAAGTAGTATTCAACCAGAGTTCAGGTTATTTAGAAAATATAGGGCAGCGAAACTTTCAATTAGTTGGAAAAAGCTTCAGCTAAATAGTATTTATAACTGTAGGCAAGCGATTTGTTTTTTCTAATAAAACTATAACCGATTATATTTTTGTGTCGTTTGCGTAATAAAACTCAGCAAAATTAGCAGCAATATAATCCAGCTTTTATTACTTACAACAAAGCAGCTATATCAAATAACAAAACATCGTTAACTGTCGGTTGACTTATAGACGTCTATACGGCAAATTGAGTCTATGAAAACAAATACATTCCGCATTACCAGCATGATGATTACCACCCTCGATGAGGTGGTCGCCGGCTAGTGCAAACGCATTACACATTAAAAGCCCGCAACCACAGCGGGCTTTTTTGTTATCTGGATGCTCAAAAATACGTAATAAATATTGTGTGTTGAAAACAGTTAAGGAAGTAAAAATGAAGGTATTGAAGTTTGGCGGATCGTCTCTCGCTGATGCAGAACGTTACTTAAGAGTAAAAGACATTAGTCTCGCATGTCATACCGAAACAGGTGCGGCAGTTGTGTTGTCTGCTCCAAAGGGCGTGACCAATGCCTTGTCACTTTTGTGTGATGAAGCCGCATCGGGCAAGGATTACGGTGAGCTATTTGCCAAATTGAATATGGTTTTGTTTGGTATTTTAGAAGACTTGCAAACAAACGTACCTAATTTCTCTCAAGCTAAATTAGCTGAGTTTATTCAACACACGTTAAATGACCTTAATCAGCATTTAGAAGGGTTTGCATTGCTACGCTGTGCGCCTGAGCAAGTTGTAGCTAAAGTGTTGAGCATTGGTGAATACATCAGTGTGAATATTTTCAGTGAAATTTTAACCACCTTAGGTCACGCCAATAGCATTATTGATCCGGTTAAATATATTATCGCTGAAGGTGATTATTTAGACAGCATTGCCGATGTATCTGCGAGTAAAGCCCGATTTAGTGATGTAGATATTTCAGGTGAACAAATCTTAATTATGCCGGGTTTTGTTGCGGTAAATGAAGCCGGTGAAAAAGTCACCTTAGGTCGTAATGGTTCAGATTATTCTGCTGCAATTTTAGCTGCTTGTATTGGTGCTGAATGTTGTGAGATTTGGACCGATGTTGATGGTGTGTATAACGCAGATCCTAACCAAGTTGAAGGTGCGGTATTACTTGATAAACTGACTTATCAAGAAGCAATGGAGTTGTCTTATTTTGGCGCGAAAGTATTACACCCCAAAACGATTGGTCCCATCGCGCAGCATCATATCCCTTGTTTAATTCGCAATACCCTTAACCCATCAGCGCCGGGTACATTAATCAGTAATGAAGCCAGTACAAAATGGACAAGCGTTAAAGGTATTTCGCACTTAGATGATATGACCATGTTTAATGTCGCTGGTCCGGGTATGAAGGGCATGGTAGGCATGGCTAGCCGCGTGTTCGAAATCATGTCTAACGCAAACATCTCTATTAGTTTAATTACTCAGTCTTCATCTGAATACAGCATCAGTTTTTGTATTCACAGCAAAGATGCGAGTCGGGCACAGGATTTATTAGAAGATTCATTTGCCCTAGAACTCAGTAATCAATTACTAGACCCTATTGAAGTGCGTCATGAATTGGCCATTGTTACTTTGGTTGGTGACGGCATGCGTCACTCAAAAGGTTTAGCTGCTAAGTTCTTTAGTTCCCTTGCACAAGCAAGAGTGAATAATGTGGCAATCGCTCAGGGCTCGTCTGAACGTTCTATTTCTACTGTCATAGAGTCCAGTAAAGCGAAGAAAGCCGTTAAAGTCGTGCATCAGAATTTTTTCTCTAACCTACATGCCATAGATGCGTTCTTAGTGGGCTGCGGTAGTGTAGGAAAAGAACTACTAGCCCAAATCGCTCGCCAGCAAGCTGCTTTGTTGGAAAAAAATATTAGCTTAAAAGTGTATGGTATTGCCAATAGTAAGAAGCTGTTGCTGCAATCGGCGGGTATTGATTTAAATTCACCTTGGCTGGAAGAATTAGAGCAAAGCGATAAACAGTTCACTATCGAAAATTTGAAAAACTTTATTCATGATAATAGTTTGGTTAACCCCGTTATAATCGACTGTACTAGCAGTACACAAATTGCTGAACAATATCCGCAGATGATGTTAGATGGTTTCCATGTAGTTACGCCTAACAAAAAGGCCAATACTGCAAGCACAGAGTTTTATCAGTTATTAAGAGAAACCGCGCAGAAGACTAATCGCCAATTTTTGTATGAAACGACAGTAGGCGCTGGTTTACCTGTTATTGATAATTTACAAAACTTGTTTTATGCAGGCGATGAATTAGTTCGCTTTGAAGGTATTTTATCCGGTTCGTTGTCTTTTGTATTTGGGAAGTTGGACGAAGGCTTGAGCTTGTCAGAAGCCACCGAAATTGCTAAAAAGAATGGGTTTACTGAACCTGACCCTCGTGATGATTTGAGTGGTATGGACGTGGCCAGAAAACTTTTGATTATGGCCCGTGAATCAGGCTTAACCCTTGAGTTATCAGACATCACAATTGAACCAGTATTACCCGCTTCTTTTGATGCCAGTGGCAGTATAGAAGAATTTATGGCTCGTTTACCTGAATTAGATAACTATTATGCAGAGAAAATAGCTTCAGCGAAAAGTGAAGGCAAAGTTTTGCGTTATGTTGGTTCAATTGACCACGGTAAATGTGTGGTCAGTATCGAAGCTGTGGGTGAATCACATCCTTTGTATATGGTAAAAGAAGGTGAAAATGCCTTGGCTATTCACAGTCATTATTACCAACCGATTCCCTATGTTATTAGAGGTTATGGTGCAGGCGCTGCTGTAACTGCGGCTGGTGTATTCGCCGATGTCATGCGCACTATGCCTTGGAAACAATCTATCTAATGTCAGATGATAAAATGAAACAATCTATCTTAAGGGCCTATGCGCCTGCTTCAATTGGTAACGTAAGTTTAGGTTTTGACTTACTAGGTGCGGCATTAAAACCAATAGACGGCAGCTTGCTTGGTGATGAAGTTGATATAGAGATAGCAGACACATACAGTCTAGTGGTCAAAGGACGTTTTGCCGACAAATTGCCAGCTGATCCAAGCAGCAATATTGTTACCCGATGTTATCAGCACTTTATTGCTGTGTTAGAGCAACAAGGTCATGCAAAAAGTACTATCCCTGCACTTAAAATGACATTGCATAAACATTTACCTATTGGCAGTGGTTTAGGTTCTAGCGCTAGCTCCATTGTGGCTGCGTTACATGGCTTAAATCAGTTCTTTGCCGAGCATTTTGGTAAAGTGCCGTTAAACGATAATGAATTGTTGTTGGTGATGGGCGAGCTTGAAGGGCAAATCAGTGGTAGTGTGCATTACGATAATGTTGCGCCATGTTTCCTCGGTGGGCTAACTTTAATGGCCGAACACAAAGGTCAAGTGGCATTACAATTACCTGTGTTTGAAAATTGGTATTGGGTCTCTTGTTACTCTGGTATCAGTGTATCAACTGCCGCAGCGCGGGATATTCTGCCAAAACAGGTATCGATGGTTGATACTATTAAGTTTGGCCGTCAGTTGGCCGTGTTTACTGATGCTTTATATCGCAAGGATGAAAATCTTGCTGCTGCTATGATGTGTGATGTGATTGCTGAACCTTATCGTAAATCGCTTCTGCCAAGGTTCGATGAATCACGTACTTTTGCTGAACAACACGGCGCGTTAGCATTTGGTATTTCAGGCTCTGGGCCAACAGTATTTGCTGTGTGCGATAATTTAGAAAACGCCAAAATAATTAATCAATGGCTAGCTGATAACTATATTCAAAATGACACAGGTTTTAGTCATATTTGCCAGCTGGACATGAGTGGTGCATCCGTAAGCCACTCTTGAAAGCGAACGCTTTCATAGGAGCTAGTAACCGATTACTAGCGCAATATATAAGAATTAGGAAGGTAGTAAAGTGGAACTCGTAAATTTAAAAGATGCATCAGATAAAGCTAGCTTCGCAGAAGCGGTAAAAAAGGGCTTAGGTAAAAACCAAGGGTTGTTTTTCCCAAAACAACTACCTAAATTCGATGATATTGAATCAGTATTGGCTATGCCTTTTGTAGAACGCAGTGTAGAAATTTTAACGACCTTAATTGGTGATGAATTACCCCGCGAAACAGTCACTGGCATAGTAGAGCGAGCATTTGTGTTTGGCGCTCCTTTAGCTAAGGTCAAAGATAATGTATATATCTTGGAGCTTTTCCACGGGCCAACATTAGCCTTCAAAGACTTTGGTGGTCGATTTATGGCCCAGTGTTTGGTTGAAATCTCAGATGGTCAGCCAATTACTATTTTAACAGCTACCTCGGGTGATACCGGTGCCGCTGTAGCCCATGCGTTTCATGGCATCGAAAATATTAATGTAGTGATCTTGTATCCAAAAGGCAAAATCAGCCAACTACAAGAAAAGTTATTTACCACTCTAGGTGGCAACATCCATACGGTAGCCATTGAAGACGATTTTGACGCTTGTCAGCAATTAGTCAAAAGTGCTTTTGATGATCCAGATGTACGTGATGGATTACACTTAAATTCTGCAAACTCGATTAATATCAGTCGCTTGGCAGCGCAGGTTTGTTATTACTTTGAAGCTGTGTCACAACTTACTCCCGCCGAACGTGAAGATTTAGTGATTTCAGTACCTAGCGGTAATTTTGGTAACTTAACTGCAGGCCTGATTGCAAAAGTAATGGGTCTACCAGTCAAACATTTTATTGCCGCCACTAACTTAAACGATACTGTTCCACGTTATTTGAAAACTGGCGAGTGGGCACCTCATGATACTGTAGCGACTTTGTCAAACGCCATGGATGTGAGTCAACCTAACAACTGGCCGCGCATTGAAGCCATGATTGAACAAGGGCTAGTGGACAAATCTGTTATCTCTGGCGATACGGTAGACGAAGAATATACCCAAGTGGCTATGCGTCAATTAGCTCAACTAGGTTATGTCAGTGAGCCTCATGCAGCCATCGCTTATAAAGCCTTGGTGAGAAAAATGGAAGAAGGCCAGACAGGTATTTTCTTAGGTACTGCTCATCCGGCTAAATTTCGTGAAACAGTCGAAAACGTTTTAGGACAACCTATTAGTTTGCCACAACCCTTGGCTGACTGTGCTGGTAAAGAAGGTTTGTCAGCTGAGCTAGCAAATGACTATCAAGCATTGAAAGCACATTTGTTTAGTTTGTTGGGTTAACAATATCCAATGAGTACTTGGGCCGATATTTTAAGTCATGAAAAACAGCAGCCTTATTTCCAGCAGATTATGCAATTTGTACAAAGTGAAAGGGCTGCAGGCAAAACTATCTATCCGCCTGAGCAAGATGTATTTAATGCTTTTACCCTGACCGAAGTTGAAAATGTAAAAGTAGTCATACTTGGTCAAGACCCTTACCACGGCCCTAATCAAGCACATGGTTTGTGTTTTTCGGTATTACCTAATGTTAAAAAGCCCCCTTCATTAGTCAATATTTATAAAGAATTAGCTTCCGATATTTCAAGTTTTAGCATTCCACAGCATGGCTTTTTGCAAAGTTGGGCAGAGCAGGGAGTATTGCTGCTAAATACAGTTCTTACCGTTGAACAAGGGCAAGCCCATTCACATTCCAAAATAGGTTGGGAACGATTTACTGATACTGTTGTTCGACAATTGAATGATCATTGTGACGGATTGGTATTTTTGTTGTGGGGCAGTCATGCTCAGAAAAAGGGCGCGGTAATAGATAAACACAAACATCATGTGCTGAGTGCACCCCATCCTTCACCTCTGTCAGCCCACCGTGGCTTTTTGGGTTGTAAACATTTCTCACAAACTAATAGTCTTTTAAAACAACAAAACAAAAGCCCAGTTAACTGGCAAGTTTAGTCGTTTAATTGTTTTCTAATATATTTGTTTAATAACACTTTATATTGAAACTTAGGATAGCTATGTTGATCTTATCTGCTAACAATCATTTCTAGAACGCGTATTATCCCAAGTTCAGGCTGTCCAATACTCGTCAAAATAAGGCCATAAAATGAGACGTACGTTTGTTTTAGTCACTGTTACTGCTTGGGTAGTGATGGTATTACTGAGCTTTAAATGGCCAAATATTATCTGGTTGAGCCTATTCTTAATTCCAGCTTCGCTAATTGGTTTATACGATATGTATCAAACCAAACATGCACTAAGGCGAAATTTTCCCTTTGTAGGGCGCGGGCGCTGGGTCATGGAATTTTTTAGACCATTTCTACGCCAGTACTTTTTTGAGTCTGAAACCGACGGTGTACCCATCAATAGAATGTTTAGGTCGGTGATTTATCAGCGTGCCAAGGGGGTAACTGATTCAGTGCCTTATGGCACTAAGCTAGACACTCAAGCCGTGGGATATGAATGGATAGGTCATTCCTTGGCCGCCATTCATGCCGATAAAGAGACACCAAGCCAGAGAGTCGATGTGGGTGGTCCAGATTGTTTGATGCCTTATTCTGCCAGTATTTTTAATATCTCAGCCATGAGTTATGGCTCGTTAAGTGGCAATGCAATACAAGCCTTAAACAAAGGTGCAAAGCAAGGTGGCTTTTTCCACAATACGGGTGAAGGTAGCGTGAGTCTTTCTCATTTAAAACATGGTGGCGACTTAGTTTGGCAGATTGGAACGGGTTATTTTGGTTGTAGAACCAAAGAAGGCGGTTTTGACGAAGATAGTTTCGCTAAAACAGCGACAAAAGATAACATCAAGATGATAGAAATTAAGCTATCCCAAGGCGCAAAGCCTGGTCATGGTGGTATTTTACCTGCCCACAAGAATACCATTGAGATAGCCCAAATTAGACAAGTCGAGCCAGGCACAAGGGTTGAATCACCGCCAACACATTCCGCTTTTTCTACGCCCCTTGAAATGATGGCGTTTATTAAACAACTGAGGGATTTGTCTGGTGGGAAACCAATAGGTTTTAAATTATGTATCGGCAGAAAAAGCGAATTTGTTGCTCTGTGTAAGGCGATGGTTGAAACAAAAATCCAACCTGATTTTATCACTGTTGATGGTGGTGAAGGCGGCACAGGTGCTGCGCCATTAGAATATTCTAATTCTGTTGGTATGCCACTTCGTGAGGCACTGGTATTTGTGGTTGACGTACTAGTCGGTTTTGGTTTGAAAAAAGAGATTAAAGTGATTGCTAGTGGTAAAACATTTACCGGTTTTCATTTAGTTAAAAATTTAGCTTTGGGCGCTGACATGTGTAATAGCGCTAGAGGCATGATGGTAGCACTGGGTTGTGTTCAGTCCTTGATTTGCCATACCAATGAGTGTCCAACAGGCATTGCCACTCAAGATCCGGCTTTAGCTTCAGGTTTAGTTGTGGGCGACAAAGCCACGCGAATTGCTCGTTTTCACAAAGAAACGGTGCACGCCACTTTTGATCTTGTTTCATCCGCTGGTTTATCCAATCCGAATCAGTTAAATCGATCTCATATCTACCGAAGGGTCAGCCAAACTGAAATAAAACGTTATGACGAAATCTACCTGAATGTAACAGACGGTTGTTTGTTGCAAGAAAACTGTCAGCCTAATGTGTTTGATTTAGAGATGAAAGAGTCCTCAGCACACAGTTTCATGCCTAAACAATTTATAGTCGAAGGGCACTCTGGTTTAGAAGAAATCTCTAGTTAAGCCAAGTTTGCAGTATGGCTCATCAAATATTGTGACTCATAAAAAAAGCCCTGAAAATTCAGGGCTTTTATATTTACAATAATTCTAATTCATCTTCCGCTGACATTCCCAACTCTCGTAATTCTAGTTTGAGCCGGTGTCTGTCGTGAATGGCTTCTATCTCTCGCCATTTTCGTTTATTTGCTTTGCTTTTAGATGACTTGGTTTCTGAATCTAAGGTAGACAATAATTCGGACTTATCCATTTTGATCTCCTTTATTATTTTTATAGCGCACTGATTACAAACATTCTCTTCAAACTATTGTGATGTTAAACACAAAACAACAGCTTAAAGACTATGTACCATATAGATTGTTAAAATAGAATAAGTATTTGTACTTTTTATTAACAAGTTGTGAACATTTAGTGACAACAGAAGAGTTGTTGTAGGAGGGATATTTTACTCGAGTAATCCTAATAATAAGAAAACGGCGACATTTTTAAAAAATGCCACCGTTTATAGTTGGGAAGGTAACAGACGTAAACTTACTGGTTAAGTTTGTCGTTAGCCGTTAGCTTTTCTAAATTTACTGATCAATTGATTGGTTGACGCATCAAAATTTAAGCTGGAATCTGTATTGACTAGTTTATCAAGCACTTGATTACCTAACTCTTTACCTAGTTCTACACCCCATTGATCGAAAGAGTTTACCCCCCAAATAGCCCCTTGTACGAAGACTTTATGTTCGTACATGGCAACCATCGCACCTAAGGTTTTAGGATCAACTTGATTGAACAGCAAGGTATTACTCGGCTTGTTACCAGGCATGGTTTTATGCGTGGCGAGTGATTCAAGCGTATCGTCATCTAAGCCCTTTGCAGCTAAATCAGCCTTACACTCGGCAAAGGTTTTACCTTGCATCAGCGCTTGTGTCTGACCAAAACAATTAGACGCTAACATGGCATGGTGAGTGTCATCTTGATTAGGCACGTTGAGCGGTAACATAAAGTCAGCAGGCACTAACACAGTACCTTGGTGGATAAGCTGGTGGAATGAATGTTGACCATTTGTACCTTCACTACCCCAAATAATAGGGCCAGTGGCGTAGTCTGTTTCTGTTAGAGAGCCTGCGATACGTTTACCGTTACTTTCCATATCCAGCTGTTGTACATAAGCAGGGAAACCACGTAAATAGTGATAGTAAGGTAATAACACATGACTTTGTGCTTGGAAAAAATTCACATACCACACACCTAGCAATGCCAATATCATCGGCAAATTTTGCTCTATGGGTGCAGTTTGGAAATGTTCATCCATTTCAAATGCACCTTGCAATAATTCACGATAGTTGTCGTAACCTATTGTCAGTGCAATGGGTAAACCAATCGCTGACCAAAGTGAATAACGACCACCTACCCAATCCCACATTGGGAAAATATTGTCTTCGGCCATACCAAATTCGGTAGCGGCTTTAATATTAGAAGAGACCGCTATAAAATGTTTGGCGATATCTTGTTGTGAACCACCTGCCGCCAAAAACCAAGCTTTAGCAGTAAGTGTATTTTGTAAGGTTTCTTGTGTGGTGAATGATTTAGAAGACATCACGACCAAGGTTTCTTCGTGATCAACTGTGGCTAATACATCTTGGATATGACAACCATCCACATTCGCCACGTAATGTACTTTTACGCCTTTAAACCAATAAGGCTTAAGCGCTTCGGACATGATTTTAGGCCCAAGAAAAGAGCCTCCAATACCAATAGCGACAATTTGCTTTAACGACTTTCCGGTATAACCTTTGCGTTCACCGCTATGAATGCTGGCAACAAAGTCTTGGATTTTTTGCTGACAGGCCAACACTTCAGGCATCACATCTTCACCGTCGACTAAAACCGGTTTACCTGAAAAGTTACGCAGTGCCGTATGTAATACCGCGCGTTGTTCAGTGTGATTGATGATTTCACCGGCAAACATGGCCTGACTTTTTTCACTTACCTGACATTCATTGGCCAGTGTCTGTAATGCGAGCATCACTTCGTCGGTAATAAGGTTTTTTGAAAAATCTAATTCAATACCGCAGGCCGCTTGAGTATAGTTTTCAGCGCGCTGTGGGTCGGCGGCAAACCAGTCCCGCATGTGTTGAGTTTTTATTTGAGTGGCTAATTTTTCAAGGTTTTGCCACGCGGGAGATGCCGTTAGTGCTGTCATAATATGTTCTCAATGTAGGGTAAAAATTAGGTATGACTGTAATCTTGACTAGAAAGCAAAAAGCGCCGAATTCGACGCTTTTTAGTACTCATTTAACTTATAGGTAGCTTCTTAACATCGCTTCCAATTTAACTTGGTCAGCGGCGAAGTTACGAATACCTTCAGATAATTTTTCTGTGGCCATGGCGTCTTGATTCATATCCCAGCGGAACTGAGTTTCAGTTAAAGGTGCGCCAGGTGTTTTAGTCGCGCCATTGTCTTTCAACTTAATAGGCAAAGGTGCGTCAGTTTGAGACAACTCTTCTAATAAGCCTGGTCCTATGGTTAAACGGTCACAACCTGCTAGTTCGGTAATTTCACCTGTGTTACGGAAGCTAGCGCCCATGACAACGGTTTTATAACCATGCTCTTTATAATAATTATAAATTTTAGTCACAGATACCACACCCGGATCTTCGGCTGAAGTGTAGTCAGTTTTACCGGTACTTTTCTTGTACCAATCAAGAATACGTCCTACAAAAGGAGAGATTAAAAACGCACCTGCTTCTGCACATGCTTGAGCCTGAGCAAAACCAAACAACAAGGTAAGATTACAGTTAATGCCTTCCTTTTCTAATACTTCTGCCGCTTTAATACCTTCCCAAGTAGAAGCCAATTTAATCAATATACGACTTTTATCGATACCCGCTTCTTTATACAGAGCAATCAATTTATGGGCTTTTTCGATACTAGCAGCGGTGTCAAATGACAAACGCGCATCCACTTCTGTAGAAATACGACCGGGTACGATATTCACAATATCGGTACCGATAGTGACTGATAATTTGTCACCAGCATCAATAATTTGTTGTTCAGCGTCAGAAGATTGTTCTTTGGCCCATGCCACTGCACTGACTAAGTGAGACTTATACTGCGGCATTTCTGCTGCTTTAAGTAACAATGATGGGTTAGTGGTGGCATCTACCGGTTGGTATTTTTTTATGGCTTCAATATCGCCAGTGTCAGCCACAACTGTGGTGATTTCTCGTAATGCTTGTAATTGGTTAGACATATTATCCTCTATAAGTAATGACGCTTTATTCACTATCACATTGCAATATGTATAGCTTGGCAAAATTGTTTAGGAATTCAAAGAAGTAAGCTGACATATCTTATGTCTTAATGCTTACCATATGGCGATAAGTTAGATTAGGTACAGGGTATAACCGTTGAATATCAGACGCCAGTAAAACGCTTTATTTGCTAACAAAAATAACGGCTATGTGAAATCACATAACCATTTAGGCCTGTAAATCTTTAAAATATTTATGCTCATGTCTACACACTCTAACTATCCATGTACCACAGACGTCTATAGAAATTGGGAAATGCCTTAGTCCGTTAGTAAATAGTGAGAGAACTCCTCTCTTCCTTGTTCGTAGGCTTGAAGGGCATTTTCAAATTCATACTTTAATTCAGGTAAAACACTATATAAGTTTTCTTGTTGCTGTTGGTGTTGTGCTATTTCGTCTCTTATCACTATTCGCTGATTCCGGTTAAGACCATCAGCAATCATCAGTTCACTTTTGTCGACAATAGCGTGCTCAAGCCAGTCTATATTTTTGTAAGTGTCTTCGAGATCTGCCGTTCGTTGATTTAATATGTTTTTTAACCCATAAAGCGTTTGTCCATCGGTGAAGCCAGCTAAAAAATCTGTTTCAAATTGTTCAGGACAATTGCGTTTATAGGTTTTTCCTTGGCGACCTTGAGAAAATCCGTTATTGGTTGTGCAAAACTTTTTAGACCCTGCAAAGTGCCCTTTACGGTAAGTGGCCAAGTCTGGAGTGACACCGTACTCTGCACATTCTTCTCTGTGTTGAGAAATGCGTGTTTCATTCTTGCCAAAACTACCATCTTCAAAACCTATTAATTGCCAATCAGCAGTCAAACAATCTGATTCGTTCATATTGGCGCAATTTGATAGCAATAAAGCGATGCTAGTGATGCCTAAAAATCTTAAGTACATATTAATCCTTATCTGTACGTGGTTTTTATATAGGTCAATTGTATGTTAATTCTGGCTGAAGCTTATTTCAAATACAAAGAAAATTGAAATCCAACTTGTATTTGCCTATGTATCCCACATATTGCTTAGAGTAGTTTTTAACATTAGCTTTATATTTACAGGATCTCATTGAATGTTAGTTGTTATTTCACCCGCCAAAAATCTCGATTTTGACTCTCCTTCGACAACAGACATATTCACTCAGCCAGAGATGTTGGATGATTCAAAAAGGCTGATCAAACATTGTCAAAAATTAAGCCCAGCTAAGATTAGTTCGTTAATGAAAATTAGTGATAAATTAGCCGGCTTGAACGCTGATCGTTACGCCACTTGGCACACACCTTTTGATACTGACAATGCAAAACAAGCCTTATTGGCATTTAATGGTGACGTTTACACTGGGTTAGATGCAGTATCATTTAGTCAAGATGACTTTAACTACGCGCAACAACACCTGCGTATATTGTCAGGATTGTATGGTGTGTTACGGCCACTGGATCTGATGCAAGCATATCGGTTAGAAATGGGCACTAAACTAGACACTGGAAAAGATAAAAACCTATACCAATTTTGGGATGAGCGTATTAGTCATAAATTAAATGCCGCTATTGATCAGCAAGGTGACAATGTTTTGGTTAACTTAGCGTCAAATGAATATTTTAAGGCGGTAAAACCCAAAATTTTGAACGCACAAATTTACACACCGGTATTTCAAGATTGTAAGAATGGGCAATATAAAGTGATTAGCTTTTTCGCCAAAAAAGCCAGAGGCATGATGGCTCGATTTATTATCCAAAATCGTTTGACTGAAGTGAGTCAATTAAAACAATTTGATACGGCTGGGTATAGGTTCTCTGAGCTAAAAAGTAAGGGAAATGAATTGGTGTTTACGCGGGAGGAGCAGAACTAGGTTTTCTTTACTGTGAATCAAAAAGCCAGTTATACCCAAGGTTTTTGTTTGAATCATTAAGCTGTCATCACGAATTTTCTCATAAGTGTTTGGCCATTCTTTTAGTTTGGCCGCTAACAATTTAGTCATGAAATCCTTCTCCTACCAAAGTTATGGTCTAGCATACCTAAGTATCAAATTGTAGATTTCTTAGTCAATCTAATTACTGTCTAATGCGCGCCATCGAAACACAGCACGTTTCACCAGTTACTAAAACTTAAGCAAAACACCGAGGAATTGACCATGTTGAAATTAGTTAAAACTACCATCGCAATCGCTACTATCTCTTTATTTACAGTGGGCAATGCCCAAGCTAATGTAGGCGACGCGTTACAAAACATTTGTACTATCGTCAAAGCTGATGACAAAAGTGAGTTACGTAAAAAAATGAAACTTGTTCAATCAGACTATAAACTTAAACTTAAGGATATTTATGCTGGTATCTCTTGTGGCGGCAACAGTCTTATCCGCACAGCAATGCTTAATAACGCTGTTGAAACAGGCACATTAATGGTTAAGAAAATGCCTAAGGGTGATTTAAGTGCTCCAGAGCAAGATGGCAAAACTGTTATCGCTTGGGCTTCAGAAAACGGACTAGATAATTCACCAATCGTCACTGTGCTTAAAGGTAGAATCTAAGCAGCAAAATAGACATCCTAGAAACGATTAGTTTAATAGGAACCGGTTCAGTGAGTAACAAATAATTGAATAAAAATGGTCTCAGATGAGGCCATTTTTTTTGGCTCAAAAAAGTAAGTTTGCCAACCTGAATGTGCCTAGTATTTAGGTAGCCACCATTTTAGAGACAGGAAGTTTGTCGGTTTTTATTGATTAATTAGGAACAGTTGTTTAGTTTTATGAAAACGTTTCCAAAAATCAGAGAGATAAGGTCATATTCATTGCCAATGATAAAGTTAAAATTTAAACAGATATTAAAATCCACAACATTTCTTTTACTGTCATTGGCTGCTTTAGCGGCATGTTCAGATTCAAAAAACATGAAAACCAGTGAAAAGCTGGTCCCTGTTTTTGCTGAAAAAATTACAGGTATAACTGTTACGCCAGAGAACTGGCCTAAACAAGTCCCTCCTATCAAACGAACAGCAGAACAAGAAGCAAAAATCCTAGAGATTTTGACAAAGATGACCCTGGAAGAAAAAGTCGGTCAGGTTATTCAAGGTGATATTGCTTCAGTCACGCCTGAAGAAGCGAGAGAATATAATTTAGGCTCGGTATTAAACGGCGGCAACAGCGCCCCAGGCGATGATAATCGAGCGCCAGCAGAAGAGTGGTTGAAGCTAGCGGATGAATTTTATAAGGCGTCTACAGATACCAGTGACGGTGGTGTTGGTATTCCATTGTTGTGGGGAATCGATGCAGTTCACGGCAATAACAACCTGCTTGGTGCAACTATCTTTCCGCATAATATTGGTTTAGGTGCGGCTAATGAGCCAGATTTAATGGGCAAAATTGGTGAAATTACGGCAAAAGAAATTCTGGTAGTCGGACTTGATTGGACCTTCGCACCTACTTTAGCGGTGGTGCAGAATGATAAGTGGGGTCGTACTTACGAGAGTTATTCAGAAAATCCTGAAATTGTTGCTAGTTTTGCCGGACCATTGGTTGAAGGTATTCAAGGAAAAGTGAATACCGATAGCTTTCTTGCTAAAGATCATTTGCTGGCAAACGTGAAACATTTCCTAGGCGACGGTGGCACTAAAGATGGTAAGGACCAAGGTGATACCTTTGTTAGTGAAGCGGTAATGCGAGATGTTCATGGAGCGGGTTATCCACCGGCTATTCAGCATGGCGCGTTGGTGGTGATGGCATCGTTCAATAGTTGGCATGGCAGGAAAATGCATGGTAGCCGTGAAATGCTAAATGATATCTTGGTCGAACGTTTGGGTTTTGACGGTGTAGTTGTTGGTGATTGGAATGGTCACGGACAAGTGGAGGGGTGTAGTAATGTGTCTTGTCCACAGGCGTTTAATGCAGGTCTGGATATGTTTATGGCCCCTGATAGTTGGAAAGGATTGTATAAAAACACGCTTAAACAGGTGAAATCAGGTGAGATTAGTTTGAAACGCTTAGATCAAGCCGTATCACGTATTTTACGGGTTAAATTGCGTGCTGGTTTATTTGAAGCTGAGTTGCCATCTAAGCGCCCTTTTGCTGGTAAGTTTGACCTATTAGGCTCTAGTGAACATAAAGCCATAGCCAGAGAGGCAGTGCGTAAATCGCTAGTACTTCTTAAAAATAACGACCATTTATTGCCTTTGCAAGCTAACTCAAAAGTATTGGTTGCAGGTGGTGGAGCAAACAACATTGGTCAACAATCCGGTGGCTGGACATTAACTTGGCAAGGTACTGGCAATAAAAATTCTGATTTTCCTAATGGTGAATCGATTTATCAAGGCATTCAAAAAGCAGTTCAAACCGCTGATGGCCAAGTTGAGCTTAGTGACAACGGCGATTTCGAAACAAAACCTGATGTAGCAATAGTGGTCTTTGGTGAACAACCTTATGCTGAGTTCCAAGGCGATGTGACAGATTTAGATTACAAACCCAATGCAGATCATGTTTTGTTAAAATCCCTTAAAGAGCAGGGTATTCCTACTGTATCAATATTTTTATCTGGCCGCGGTATGTGGGTGAACCCAGAACTAAATGTATCTGATGCATTTGTAGCGGCTTGGTTACCTGGTTCTGAAGGCGGAGGCATAGCGGACTTATTATTTAAAGATGCCAAAGGGAATGTTCAATATGACTTTACTGGACGTTTGTCTTTTTCTTGGCCAGCTAACCCTCTTGATGTTGAAGTGAATATAGGTGACGAAAATTACCAACCTTTATTTGCTTATGGTTATGGATTATCGGTAAATGATAGACAAAACATATCGTTATTGAGCGAAGAGATAGACCCTTCTGTTAGCCAAATTAGTGATAGCCGGTTCTTATTTGCTGGTGATCCGGTGCAGCCATGGCGTTTAGTGTTGAATGATGCGGGCGGTAACACACAAGTGAGTGCTAATTCTCAAGCCAGTTCGTTATCAAAGTTATTTGTTCAAGCCACAGACAATAAGGCTCAAGAAGATACCGTTCAAGCCACTTGGAGCGGTAGAGCAAATTTATCAATACAGGGTAATCCAGTTAACTTAACAGCTAAAGTCACTCAAGGCATGGCGTTAGTTTTTAATTACAATGTGCTTGAACAAGGAGCGAGCAAGGTAGTGTTGAGCTCTGGATGTGGAGTCGATTGTGCTGGTGAGCTAGATATCACAGCATCACTAACGTCTAAGGTGGGATTGGGTTGGCAACAAGCCAACATTGCGCTTACTTGTTTTGCCAAAGCTGGCAGTAATATGCAAAAAGTAGACATTCCCTTTTTACTAGCTGCGGATGATGGTTTGGTCATTCAGTTAAGTGAAATCAACATTAAAATGGCCCAGAAGAGTATGGAGAGTTGCAACCTATAACGCTCCAGTATCCTAGAGTTTACTAATGTAAAACTCTAGGATACTGGTTTTAATTAAGTGCATTGCAAGTTGCAGTGAAGTAGTTTAATTGACTTGGTTACTAGAAGAGACATCAGTTTGTTTTCTACTTTTACTCAGTTGTGCCAAGTTTTCTAACAAAAAGGCTTCCGCTTTTTGTTCATTTTCAAACAGTACAGTTTCAATATCGATATGATTTCCGCAGTCATGCATGATTGTTTGAGTTTGAGCTTTGCCAACGTAGGAGTCGAAACAATAAGCTTCAAAACAGCAGCCCAATTTTATACAGCTGCTATAGGTACCCACAATGATCTGTTGTGCTTCAGGTGTTGTGGCTTGAAAGTTTTTGCTATTACATAGGTAAGCCCATGATTGGCCTTCATAAGTTTGACCTAACTTTTTTAACTTCTCTGCGTAATAATTAATGACAGCCGTACCGCATGCGCCGGATAAAATCACCACTACAATTTCACCGCGTTTGTATAGTTCAACGCCACCATTTCTGTCCTTAAAAACGTATTTCAATTTTTAGCGCTCTTAGAAGCCAACAGGTCATTTTAAGCTACCTTAAACCGGACAATTTTAATAGTAGAATCGAACTCAAATTCTGTTTGATACTTTGTTCTGGCTTGCTATCTATTACGATTCCCCTTACCTTGCCGACTCTTGAATTTTTAGAACCTTAGGCCCTAATACATGCAAGTCTCCTCAGAGGGATTTATTCTTACAGCCCGCAACATAGAACGTCATGGTAAAACCTACATTGAATGCTGGTTTTTAACCGAAAACGGCGTGGTAAAGGCTATATCAAATTCACAGCAAGGGTTGTTTTTCATTCTCCAAGATGACGCCGCCGAAGTGACGCGGTTACTGACAAAAAACAGCATTGAGCATAGATATAGTTCATTGGCATTAAATACCTTTGAACATCAAAAAGTAGGTGGCGTGTATTTTGATAGAAACAACTCACTGTACAAAGCCAAAACATTACTAAAGCAACATCAAATTAGTTGTTTTGAGGATGATGTGCGTTTAACAGAGCGTTATTTGATGGAACGTTTTGTATATGGCAGTGCTGCCTTTTCAGGCAAACAAGTTGTAAACCAATCGAAATCATCTGAAGTAATTGATATTCAATGTAAACCCAGTCAATTTGTGCCGCATTTTACCTTGTTATCTATTGATATCGAATGCAGTGAACAGGGTGAATTGTTTTCTATTGGACTCGCCAGCGATACCTATAAGTGTGTGTTAATGATTGGCAAGTCAGAAGCAGCTGAAGACTGGGTCGTCTGGGTGGATAATGAAAAAACGTTACTGCAGCAGTTCGTTATTCAAGTGAATCGCTTCGATCCAGACATCATTATTGGTTGGAACGTGGTCAATTTTGATTTTCGATTATTGATCAAACGTGCCGCTTTACATCGAGTTGAATTGTCTTTGGGACGTGATAATCAAGCTATTTCATGGCGAGATGCTAGAAATGAAGTGAATCAGGGATTTGTATCCATGCCCGGCAGGGTGGTGGTGGATGGTATTGATGCTCTGAAAACGGCGACTTATCACTTTGACAGCTTTAGTTTAGAGAATGTTGCCCAAACCTTATTAGGCAAAGGTAAAAAGACTGAAAATGTTGACGATAGGCTTGCCCAGATTGAATACGATTTCAAACACAACAAGGTCAAGTTAGCCGAATACAATCTGCAAGATTGCCAGTTAGTGCTAGATATTTTTGCACACACAAAAGTCCTTGATTTTTTAACGCTACGTAGCCAGCTAACTGGTCTTGAGCTTGACCGAATGGGCGGCTCAGTGGCAGCGTTTATCAATTTGTATCTACCTAAGTTGCATCGGGCAGGGTATGTTTCACCTAATCGCCCAAAGGATGGTGGTTTAGCCAGTCCTGGTGGATATGTGATGAGTTCCAAACCGGGTTTATATCAACACGTATTAGTGTTGGATTTTAAGAGCCTCTACCCATCCATCATACGTACCTTTAAGATAGACCCCCTTGGGTTAGTGGAAGGGTTAGCATCACCGGATAAGGCGATTGAGGGCTATCGTGGGGCTAAATTTAGTCGAGACAAACACTTTTTGCCTGAAATTATCACATCGCTTTGGCAGCAGCGCGATGAGGCCAAGAAAAACCAAGATGCAGCGCGTAGTCAGGCGATAAAAATTCTGATGAATTCGTTTTATGGAGTATTAGGCTCAGGAGGTTGTCCGTTTTACGATACACGTTTAGCTAGTTCAATTACCATGCGTGGTCATGACATTATGCAAACCACAGCGAAATGGATTGAACAAGCCGGTTATGAGGTCATTTATGGCGATACCGATTCGACCTTCGTGTGGTTAAACGGCGAGTATTCAAGTCAACAAGCTATCCAAATTGGTCAATCACTTGCTCTTGAAATCAATCAAAAATGGCAAGATAACATCCAACAAACCCATCAACTTGATTGTGATTTAGAAATCGAGTTTGAAACCCATTTTAGTCAATTTTTAATGCCCACTATTCGTGGTTCAGAATTGGGAAGTAAAAAACGTTATGCGGGACTAAAAACAAACAAAGACGGCGAAGAGCTTATATTTAAAGGTTTGGAAACAGTGCGTTCTGACTGGACTCAACTGGCGAAGGGTTTTCAACTTAAGTTATATCAAATGGTCTTTGCCGGACAAAACGTGCAAGAGTATGTATTACAAACCATTCAAGATACCCGCTCTGGTAAGCTTGATGAGCAACTGGTTTATCGAAAACGTATTCGCCGTAGATTAGATCTTTATGTCAAAAACGTGCCGCCCCATGTGAAGGCAGCAAGGTTGGCCGATCAACAAAATGCAGCGTTAGGTAAAACACTTAAATATCAGCACAAAGGCTGGATTTCTTATGTGATCACCATTAATGGCCCACAACCAATAGAATACTTAACTAGTCAAATAGACTATGACCATTACGTGGAAAAACAAGTCAAACCAATTGCTGAGGGAATACTGCCGTTTATAGATTTGTCCTTTGAAAACATGACCAGCCAACAAATGGGCCTGTTCTAAGGAAAATAATAAGGTATTAACAACACAAAGATCTCATTTCCATTCTGTACAAAGATAGAAAGTATACGATTAGAAGGTTATCTCTGTATTGTAAATGGCCCAGTTAAAATTAAGTTTATTTCTGTTTAACTAACCAATTAATCAGCTCAACAGATTGGTCTGGGGTCATGTCGCGAGTGAATATCGCTTGGTATTTTTCGTTAATAATGATGGTCGGGACACTTCTTACACCTCTGGCAATTTTGTCATTTTTGGCGACTTGGCTGCGAATGCCAAAACTCGTCATCATCTTCTCTAGCTTAGCTACATCAGCTCCTGTTCTCGCATAAACAGCTAGGATATCAGCCTTACTAGTAATGGGGGTTCTTTGTTGATGGATCGCGCTAAATAGCGCCTTATTGAATTGCACATCAGTTTTTAATGCTTTGGCGGCTAACATAGCTGCCGTTGCGTGATTTTGAGTTTCCTTAGTGGTGCTACCGTTAAAATTAACATGTACTTTTTCAAATGGGATACTTGATGGTAGGTCACGTTTAATCTGCGGTACTACGGTTTCAAAGGCGTTACAAGCGGGACACCAATACGAAAATACTTCTTGTACTTTAGGTTTACTGCTCGGTTTTTCAGCAATCACTTTATAATGAGTATTCTCTTGCCATTTGGATTGCGCTAAAGAATCAAAATTTGTTAAAAGTAACAATATAACTAAAAATAACTGACGCATAAAAAAAGCTCTCTTGATGTTTATTGGGGGGGAGGCGTTAAATAAAAAGCCAGCTAAATTTCTAACTGGCTTGAAGTCTATACTACTTAAATAAAACCTGAGTATTTACTTTTTATTGGATAAAAATACGATTAAATCAACATGTTCATCTGGGGTCATATCGCGTGTAAAAGTAGCTTGATACTTACCATTAACAATAAAATTAGGTACGCTGTTGACGTATTTTCTGTATTCTTTTATAGCTTTGTTGTTCATATTTAGTCTACTTTTCACGCCAAAACTAGACATCATTTTATCAAATTCTTCTGGCTCAACACCATTCACTACAAAGATGTTTTTTAAGTCTTTAATACCTGTAATTGATGAGCGAGAGACGTGTATATATTTAAATATGGCTTGATTAAGCTGGTCAGCTTTTTTCAACTCTCTGGCTACCATCATCGCTTTAGTGGCATCGTCCTGAATGGCTTGGCTAGTGAAACCCATAAAGTTGACATGTACTTTTTTAAATTCAACATCATCTGCCAATTTAGATTTCATGTCTTTGACAATTGGCTCAAAGTTAAAACAGTGAGGACACCAAAACGAAAAGAATTCTAGTACTTCTTTTTTTTCAGTCGCTTGCTCAGCGATTACTTTGTAATGCTCACCTTCTTGCCATTTTTCTTGGGCACAGGCTTGTAGCGGTATCAATATAGCTAAACTGAGTATTAACAATATTTTTTTCATAACTTCTCACAACTAATTTAAAATTTGCCAGCAGATTAGCACAGCTTTATCTATTTTCCGATAGTGGCTTATGCATAGATACCTCTTTTTTAAAAACAAAAACGCCCCAATAATGGAGCGTTTAGAAATTAACTTTCGATATTAATTTTCAGAACACATAATTGGCTCCAAAGCGAATTAGGGTCACATCTTGATCACTTAGATCGTCAGTGAATTTACTCACATCCACTTTCAACGCAATGTTAACGTCGTAGTCGTAACGCAAGGTTGCTGACACAGTGGTGTCTTCAGAGTTATTCGCAAATAATAAACCATTTGACACGCTGTTTAATGCACCAGTGATTATCGCACTTGAATTAGGTTGCGGTAATAAGGTTAACGGCGCTCCAACTGCGGCAATCACTCCTTGATTTACTGACATACCAAAAGGTGAATTGACAAAATTTTGCACTTGGGTAATCGACAATTGTGCAGACGTCAACTGACTAACTTGTGACGGGAATTTTATGTCAGCTTCACTTTTTGATTTTTCGTAAGTGATTGAGGGTGTCCATTTTCCTTTTCGCATTCCTGCTGTTACGTAATAGGCTTCAGTTGAAGATAAGAAGGATTGAGCTACATCAATACTGGTTATTTCAGCACTAACAAACCAATCAAATTTATCCACTTGCACAGACAACCCTAGGAATTCCCCTTTATCATCTTCCCATTTTAATAATTCACCAAGTTCACTAAACCCAGTTGCGTAAATAGAATCTAATCCAGCAGAGGCTTGTATTAGATCAGCTCTAGTTGAGTTACCAATATTCAAAGTAGATTTAGCTGTACCTGCTACACCGCGAATTTTAAACCAGTCATAAGTCGCTTCAGCTGACAGTACTAAGGCATTGTTACCTGTTACTTCAGTACCTAGTGTCGGTCCATTAAAAGTACCAGTTGAAAAGTTAATATTATATTCCCAATCACCGGCGTAATCCGCGTAGTCAAAGCGAATCCCTTCAAGATTGTTAAAAGGTACGTCATACACAGATCTTGGGGTAGTTAGCCAATGGTAAGAATATCCAACATCTTTAGAGGCTGAATAATTAAATAGCGGTAAGCGTAAACGACCAGCCACAATACTTAGGTTGTCAGTCGCCTCATAGGTTAAATAAGCCCATTCAAACTCTGGATCATAGTTATTTGCACCTTTAGCCACTAATTGCCCAGTAGCTGTCATTTTATCGTTGATATCACCGCTAATTTGAATCGCAAATAAACTCTCCTCTGAAAAACTAAAACGGTCATCATAACCATATAAGGTATTGTTAGAATCTGTCATTCCGCCTGTAAAATTAGCAAAACCGTTAATTCTGACTTCTGCTTGTGCAGTAAACGTACTGGCGGTCAAAGCCGCAATAGTTAATAATTTTTTCACAATAATGCTCCTAATTAGTTCAACGAAATGACTTTAACTGCATCTGAAACTGATGCGCTGTCTACATAACCAATGGCATTTTGGTTGTCTGCGACTATCGCTAAAACTGCAGCGTCGTTGTCCAATTCTTTCGGCGGTATGCCTTTGCCAGTAAATACAAGTTTTGACCAGTAAGCTGCTATTTGTGTTGAACTACGACCCAAAGTGTTAGTGTCAAAAGAGTCACGAGCACTTGAAGAAGGCGTTTGGTTTACCGGTAATACTTCCTTACCATTAGAGAACTTTTTCTCTTTGCCTAAAAATATGCGTTGAACAGCCTTTTTACTGAGTGCTGCGTCGTTACTTGGATGAACAACAACTACTACGTCAGCCAAAGAAAAGAATGAAATAGAGTAGCCAACTGCTATTCCGGTTAGGATTTTTGTAAAAGACTTTATGTGCATGTCATTTGCCTATATGAGGTTTATTAAGTATGAATATTCATAGCATTTATGTGCCAAAAACCAAATCTTACCGATTACAACTTTTCTAATAAATGGCATTAAACCATTTTTAAAACAAAGGCTTATATTATTATTGATCTAGTGATACTAATTTCGACGCACATATTATGGTATAAGAAATTAAAAGATACAGTGTTTATAGGTATTTAAACTCATACATTGTTATGTGAAATAGATACCCTTACCATCAATGTTTTATGAATGTTTTTTTATGTCCTAATTAGCATTGATTTTTGTTGCACAAAGTGCTACAGAAAGTTGCTAACTCATTGTTGTACATTGTAAAAGTAGTAGGTAATCGACCACAAAGCAATACGACTTTCGTATAGAACGTATTGACTCAAGTGCGTGAAAAAAAGCTTAAAATGCCAGTGGTGGCTCTTGTAATGCAGAGAGTTGCTCTTTCAAGCCTAGGATTTGTTGTTCCCAATATTTACCATCAGCAAACCAAGGGAAAGCTTGCGGAAAAGCGGGATCTTGCCAGCGCCTTGCCAACCAAGCCATATAATGCACCATACGCATGGCGCGTAATGGTTCTATTAATGCGAGCTGAGTAGTATCAAAATCACAAAATTCTTCATAGGCTTCTATTAGGGTATCCATTTGAATAAACTGTTGTTGCCTGTCGCCTGAAAGCATCATCCATAAATCTTGAATGGCTGGCCCACTTCTACAATCATCTAAATCAACAAAAGTAGGGCCATCTCGCCACAATATGTTACCTGGGTGACAATCTCCGTGGAGCCTAATGTTATTTGTGCTGGTGTAAAGCGACAAAGCTAAATCAGCCACTTGTTGTAAGATAGTGAAAAAGGCTTGATGCAAGCCTGAAGGGATTAGTGGACTGTTTTGTAGTTCTTGAAGTGGAGTAATCAAGTAATCATCAACACTAATGATAGGGCGGTGGACAAAGTTGGCACTTTTAGCAACAGCATGAATTCTACCAATAAAACGTCCCATCCATTCGACTTGATTTAAATCATCTACTTCAAATTGCCGGCCTCCTACAGAGGGGAAAAGTGCAAAATAGAAGTCATCATAAACATGCAAGCTTTGCTTGTTATTAACCAGTGGTGCAACCACAGGTATTTCGTGAGAAGCCAACTCAATAGAAAAGTCATGTTCTTCTTGAATTTGTGCTTGGCTCCAACGTTGTGGTCGATAAAACTTCGCCACGTAACGTTTTTTATCTTCTGCTACAAATTGATAAACCCTATTTTCGTAGCTGTTTAGTGCCAATAAACCAGATTCAACTAAAATACCTTGTGATTCTATGGCGTCGAGTATTAAGTCAGGGGTGAGTCCCGAAAAATCAAAAGTACTCACAAATCAGGATACAAAAATTTACTTATTTCTTGCACCTTAACTTGGTTTTCTTGGTCGTCAATTGATTCAACACGAAAGCTAAACTCAGTGGATTCTTGGGTCAATTTATTGGGGTTGATGGCAATGCTCAGAGGTAAATTGAACACTTCGCCTCCTGCAACTGTTGCCTCATTTTGACCAATATAAGTGTGTCCCTCAAGGTTATCAACGTATACGCGGTAACGATGTGTGAGTTGCGATTTATTCAGAATTTTAATGGTAAATACGTTCTCAATCAGTCCATTCCCTGTTTCTCGATACATAGGAACCCTGTCTTTTATAATGTCTATTTCTAACGGTTTTCTAGATGCAATTTCGAAGACTAATAACCCTGACATTAGCACTAGGACTATGGCATAACCGATTAGTTTAGGTCGAAATATTTTTGTTGTGCCACCGGCCAATTCCGTTTCTGAGGTAAAACTAATCAAACCTTTTGGATAATTCATTTTATCCATTACACCGTTGCAGGCATCAACACAAGCACCGCAATTTATGCATTCGTATTGCAATCCGTTTCGGATATCTATGCCTGTAGGGCAAACTTGAACACATAGGTTGCAATCAATACAGTCGCCTAAACCATTTTGAAGATTACTTTCGCGGCTAGCTTTTCGTCCCCTTGGTCCTCGTTGTTCTCCTCTTGCGGCGTTATACGCAACGGTATAGGTATCTTTGTCGAACATGGCAGATTGAAAACGTGCGTACGGGCATATGTGGGTACACATGATTTCACGCATCCAACCGGCGTTACCATAAGTACAAATGGTAAAAAATAGAACCCAAAAGACAATCCAAAAGCTACTTGAAAAGGTGAAAAACTCAAAGAATAAATAGTCGATTGGTGTGAAGTAACCGACAAACGTGAGAGAGGTTAATAAAGCCGTACTGACCCAAGCCAAATGTTTAAGTGTTTTACGCCATAACTTGTCAAAGTCCATTTTCCTTTGATCTAGTTTCATTCGTTTATTACGGCTGCCTTCAATTCTTTCTTCAAACCAGATGTAAATAAAGGTCCAAGTAGTTTGTGGGCACATAAAACCACACCAAACTCGGCCCGCAAAGGTTGTCACAAAAAATAGTGCAAAGGCGGCGACTATCAAAATCCACGCTAAAAGCGTTAAATCTTGGGGCCACAGTGTTAAGCCAAATATATTAAAACGCTGTGCACCAATATCAAATAACACGGCTTGAGAGTCGTTAAACTGGATCCAAGGTAATACCGCAAAACTTCCTAGAAAAAACAGTCCGAAAAATCGGCGAATATTTTCCAACATGCCGGTAACCGCGCGCACGTATATTCTACTGCGAGGAGTATAGGTATTGTCATGTTTGTTTTTATCTGGGCGGTGTACTTTTACGGGTGAGATGTTTTTAACAGGAATTCGCTCACTCATTAGATGTCCTTGGTATATCGAAAAAGGCAAAAGCAGAGAGTTCTATAGACTCTAATTACCAAGCAAGTATATCAGTATGTTAACTGCTGTGCTTGATCTCGGTCAGGCTTTTTCTGGTTATTGGTAGACCACTAAATGTAATTCAAAGGTTATTCTTAGGTATTAGAGCACATAACTATTGACTGTTTTTTACTGGGGTGTTTTCACGTAGCATAGCTAATCTTCTAATGATTGAACTGTATTTGAGTCACACGGTATGTTGCGTTTTATTGTAGTTACGTTTGAAATTTTGGCATTGATAATGATTTTGCGCAGTGCATTTGTGCAATTTTGGTTAACTGACGTGCAAACAACTACATCACAGTGGATGCTTGATATATCCATGACAATTGACAACCAACAGCTGACTAAGTTTAGACAAGATATTTCGGCCCATGTACAAGGTTTAACCGAGCCACAAACAGAATATTTGCATAGAATTACCAGCACAAAAACTGAACTGAAGAAGTTTAACCAACATTATTGTCGCGCTGGTGACAAAAATCCTTTCATCTATGGAACAAATTTACACTATGTCTGTGGAGAGATCAGTCGAAAGGGTATTATTGATAAAATTAGTTAAAAGGATTGGGCAAGCTAATGACAAATTTAGCGCCACCCAATTTGCCTTCTGTTACATAGCAATTTCCTTGATGCCACTCGACAATTCTTTTTACAATAGCTAAACCTAGACCCGCACCACCTTTTTGTCTATCTCGACTCTCATCAGGACGAAAAAAAGGAGAAAATATCTTTTTACGCATTTCCTGTGATACGCCAACTCCGTCATCCTCTACGCAAATCTGAATAACGTCTTTTTGTTTGATCACGTATATATCTAACATCTCGTTGGCATAACGTTTACCATTTAATACTAAATTTTCAATGGCCCTTTCTATAAAATGTTCATCAGCCAATACATGAGGATCATCACCATAAACCATTACGTTTAAGGTAGACAAGTGACTTCCTTTCAGCCGATCAACTAATTGCTGACATAATTGTTTAATCGGAATTTCAGCTAAATTCATCTCTGGTATTCGAGCGTCTGTACTGGCGTAATCAAGCATTTCTTGTACAAGGTTTTCCAATTCATTGACGTCTTGTTGCATACCCAGCCAAGGATTACTCTGCGCTGGAGGATTCATGGCAAGAGCAAATTTTAATCTGGCTAGCGGTGTGCGAAACTCATGTGTTACCGCGCCACTTAGCTCTCGCTGATTTTGCATAAGTTGGGTAATTTGCCGTCCCATGTTGTTAAGGGATTTTGCTATAGGATAAATCAAAGAGGTTTTACTAATATTATTCTGTGCAATGCTCCCATTGGGTTTGACGTCTGAAACGGTTTTTTCTAGGTTTGATAAATCCCGCCATAATGGCCAAAGCCAAAATGCAATAACGCCCCCTAACAACACGAAAAAAATAACGCTGTAAAGTATAAATTGCCCTGAGTTTGGCCTGTTAATCTGCAATGATATTTCTAGAAGCTGAGTATTTGCATCTAGTATGTAAATTTGCTCAGTAATGTTTGAGTCACTGAGTACGATTGCTTGGCCATTATGTAATTTTTTTAAATCATTATCTGACCATGCAATATCTGCTAGATTGAGCGTTTGTTGAGTGCCTCCCAAGCTTTGAATAAAACTAGGTATATCCACGTTTTGCTGCATGGCAGCTTCAAATACAGGGCCTAATAGTTGAGCATTGGTTGATTCTGACTGAGTAAAAAACACTCGCTCAAGGCCAGCGCTCAAACCCACTAACGATAATGCAATAATGAGATATAAACTGATGAATAGGCGCGCCATTAAGCTTAATCGTCCCACGCATCTGCGACAAAAAAGAATCCCTTGCCCCAAATGGTTTTTATTCTGTAAGGATGTTGGCTGTTGTCTTGTAGTTTTTTACGTAAACGGGAAATACGCACATCTGCACTGCGATCTAGTCCATCATATTCACGACCAATAACTTCCCTATACAAGGTCGTTCGGTCGACTAAAACTGAAGGGTTTTCTGCCAACTTCCATAACATGTCAAATTCGTGGCTAGTTAATTGTACATCCTCACCTTTTAGGTGTGCCGAACGTGTTGAACGGTCAATAGTGAGTTGCCCATACTGTAATCTCTGTAGTGAATTATTCGATGCGACAGAATCAGTGTTTCGACGTAATAGCGCGTTGATCCGAGCCAGTAAAACCCTTGGTTCAACAGGTTTGATGATGTAATCATCGGCGCCAATCTCTAAGCCAAAAACCTGATCGAAATCATCATTTTTTGCGGTCATAAATAGTAATGGGCCGGGATAATAAGGTCTCACTTTTTGGCACAAAGAAAAACCGTTTTCACCTGGCAACATTACGTCTAGAAGCAATATATCAGGTGGCGAAGTTTGCACGTGTTGAAGTAAGTTTTCACCACTGCTAAGGCGATGAACTATAAAGTCGTTTTCGGTTAAATATTGGCAAATTAAACTACTTAGACGTTCGTCATCTTCGACTAGTAATACTTGTTTCATCAAAAAAGACTCCATGGTGGGCGAATTCGTCTGCGTTGGGAGGTGGATTTGGGATATTTGATCAGTAAATGTTTAGAAAGTAGGACTTTCTGTGATTTGTTTTTCAACTCAAGTAGCGCGTCTTGTTGAATCGCTATAGATATTTCTTTTGGAAAATATGCCAATCGTGAACAAGTTAATAATTGGCCGTCGAGAAAAAGACAAAGTTGTTCTGAAGGCATATTTTCTGTTTCAATATTGAGGTTAAGCTGACATTCGTCCCCCCTTTTTTGTGCAATACATACACTGGGTTGTAATGTCCACGCAGGCGGTTGTGCAGCAACCTGATTACAAAAAAAGATACTGCAAAATAATACTATTACTCTCAATTCCATTTCCTGCTAAAAACGATACGCTACACCTAAGAAAACATTACCAATATAATTTTGTTCTACCAGAGGACTGTTTGTTAACGAGTTTGGTAGTTTACGGTAGCCAAAATTTGCTAACCATGACCAGTTTTCATTAATAGGTTTTTGCACATTGACCGACAGATAAGTTTGCCAACCTGATTTACCACTAAAGTAAAATTCAGAGAATGGGCTGTCTCTTTGTGACACACCGTAATAATAGTCAATCAAACGTGAACTTTTCCAATCTGTGCCAATACGTATTCCTAATCTAAAGCTCTGCCATAGCCATCTATGACTGTATTCGAGTAATACCTGCTGACCTTTATGCACATTGCTAACATCTTGTTGTATCGCTAATTGCCATTCACCATTGGAAAAAAAATAATGGCCACGGATCCCGCCGTTAATAGCCCACTTTCGATTTGCTATGTCGTCGATAGATAGTTTGGGCTGGTTAGCCTTTATATCTTCGACTGGTGACGCCGTAAACACGGGCTCTGCAGGCGCGAAGCCTTCTGTAGGAAAGAGTATGTTGGCTGGGTGTACAAAACTAAAAAAAGCCGTTTCACGATCAAGTTGTAGAAATGTTTCAAATGCAAATTGGCTTTGGTTTATCCATTGATATCCAAGTTCGCCATTATCAAAATAGGCTTTTTCTGCATACCAAGCGATATCAGGCAAGATCACCAAGGGAATATTGTCGCCATCTACCAGTGGATTGGTTCTAACGCCTACACCTAATGCTATACCAAGATGCCAGTTACTTTTTTCAACGCATGTTTCATCACTAGAGCAAGCTAGTAATGTGCCCGAGACAAACATAGATAACAAAATGAGCAAACGAAAAAACACAGTGTACAAATACAAACCCCTTAATATCTATAATATGCGTAGCCTAGCAGAGTTTTTGCTGTGCTTGTCATAGGGTTACAATTATTCACAATTAGATTCAAATTGGCGCATAAATAATTGGTTGAATTAACTACACTAGCTTACATCATTACATAAAAGGCGTATTTGAATATGTTTCAACCTAAAAGAAACAATATTGGTGATTTGCTGTGTTTGGCTATCATTCTGATGCTGGTTTTTGTCTTAGCGGCTTGTTCAGATAATACTCAGCCAGATATTACTGAACAAGTAATTGAAAGACCTACTGAGCCTCCTTTGCTTAATTCTGCTACTTCCTTTGATGGGCCACTCGTTAAGGCTGGGAAACAATCTGTTAGTCGTTTTATTAAAAATGGTATTTATTCGGCAGCATTTGATTATGCCAATACTTATAAAGAAGGAGTGGTTGAACCAACAGAGAGCCAAGATAGTGCAAGTGCAGACTTTTCTACTACCAATACTCAAGAGTTAGGGGTCGATGAAGCAGACCGTATAGAATATGACGGAGATATACTGTATTTAGCTGCCTATGCCCAATGGACAGAGGAAAAAAACTATCAGTCAAGAGTGAGAGTGTTAGAAAGACAAAATGATTTCTCATTAAGTTCAGTCGCCGAATTACCTCTTTCAGATGAAAACTCAAATATAGAGGGTATGTATCAACATAATGATAAATTGGCGGTGTTAAGCACCAATACTCAAATTTATACCTATGAAACCCTTTCTTTTGCACCATCCCCTTGGTTGCCTAATGATCAAAAACTGAGTGTCGATATTTACGACACTTCTGTGCCGAGTAACCCGAGTGTCGTGAGTAACATCAAAATTGATGGTGCTATTGTATCGAGTCGACGGATTGATGATGACTTGTATATAGTGACCAGTTATACCGCTTATATTGAGGGCCTCAATCCTAATGCCGTCACAGAAGAAGAGTTGTTGGCAAATTATTTGGCTATTTTGGACACTCCAGATTCTCAGATTATGCCCAAAGTTTATCAAAATGATGATGAAGGCACGCCTTTAAATTCAACTGAAGACTGTGTCATCCCGGCTCAAGCAACTGATAAGGATGGGTATGCCCATCTTTTGACCGTCAGCAGAATTAACTTAGCTGCCCCTAGTGATATTCACTCGAGTTGCATTAGTTCGGTGGCAAGTATGTTGTATATGTCCGATGCGAACCTGTATCTAAGCTCAACGGTAGATAATCAAACTGTCTTACATAAAGTGTCGCTAGACTCTGATTTGACCTATCAGGCATCAGGCAAGATTAGTGGCATTATTGGATGGCGAGGGTCGCCTAATCTGCGTCTAAGCGAAAAAGATAATAATTTACGCATAGTAACCAGCGATTACAGCACAGGAGAGCCTGAACATAGACTTTCAATCTTGAATCAGCAGGGCAGTGAGTTGGCTATCTTAGCCAGTTTGCCGAATGAAACGCACCCTGAACCTATAGGCAAGCCTGGTGAAGACATTTATGCGGTACGATTTATGGGAGACAAAGGTTACATAGTCACCTTCGAAAGAATAGACCCTCTGTATGTAGTTGATTTAGCCAATCCCAGTGACCCGAAGGTGTTAGGCTCGTTAGAAATCCCTGGTTTTTCGAGTTATTTACACCCATTAGATAACGGCTACCTTCTCGGAATAGGCCAACAAGTTAACGTCAATAATATCCCTCTTGATGGAGACGTTGCTGAAGAACCCGTGACTGAAGAAGGTATGAAAATTAGTTTGTTTAATGTGTCTGACCCTGCGAACCCGGTTGAAGTTAATAGCATTGTTAAACCCAACAGTTACACCCCCGTTGAATATGACTACCGTGTTTTATCTGTGTTAAATAACAATGGTAGTTATCAATTTGCTTTACCTATTGAAAGCTGGAACTTGCCTTCTGATGGATTTGCACGTTTTTGGGCGCCGACTAATAGTTTAATCTTGCTTGAAGTCGATACCACATCTAACAGTCCAGATTTAATTCAAAGGAGTGAAGTGCTACCAGACATGAGTGAGCAACCTTATACATCTGGATGGCAGGACAGAAGTGTTATCCATGGTGAAAACGTTTATTACATTCATGGTAATAACGTGTGGCATACCACTTGGACTGAAGATGCCAAAGTATTCGGGCCTTTTTAATCAGTGTTAACGATCTAGTTTTTGCGTTTTTTGATGGCTTGACCCAAGTCGTCATCCAAGGTCGGTGAAAACCGGCCTTTTTTTATTGTTTGTAACTTATTTGCTCAGATTCAGTATATATTCATGTATCAGAGCAATACTGGGGTACACCTTAACGAGGGGTTATTATGAAAATTTTATTTAAATTTATTATTTCAGCAGTGGCATTAGGTTTATCTAGTCAAATAGTGGCCCAAGAAAAGGTTGAAATTGAGTGGGACAAACCTGAAAAATACCGAGATGTTAGACCGAGTAATGAGTCACGTAAAAGGTTTAGAGAAGCGACCTTTAAACGTATCAATGAATATATGAATGAATTGGCGATGGAATTGCCAGAGAATAAAAGATTACTCATGAAAGTAACTGATCTTGATTTAGCCGGTCAAGTTTGGCCTGCCTCCCACATTGGTTTGGGGCACAGTGCATCTGATGTGCGAATTATTAAGAGTATCGATATACCACGGATTAAATTTAGTTATCAGCTGTTAGATGAGTCTGGTCAAGTGTTACAACAAGCAGAGGTTAAACTCAAAGATATGTCTTTTCTCGACCGCAGCAATCACTTTTTTAAGAGTGAATCTTTGCGTTATGAAAAGAACATGCTGAAACGTTGGTTTGATGATGAGTTCGAATCGCAAAAAAGTGCAAAATAAAAATGATAAAAAGTCGACTATTCCAACGGAATAGTCGAAGAATAAAGACTATATGATTGTTTGCCTGCTTTTTTAGCATTGTACAGGGCTGAATCGGCGTGATTAATCAGTGCTTCTGGCGTTAATATAGCATTGGGCTGTGACGTAGCAATGCCAATGCTTATAGTCACGTAATCCGCTACGTTGCTGTATTCATGTGGTAGTGCTTTGTTTTTTAGTTGTTCAATAATGTGTGTTGCAATGTCCTGTGCCCCTTTTGAATCAGTATTTGGCAGTACACAAACAAATTCTTCTCCTCCAAACCTGGCAACAAAGTCGCTTTCTCTTTGCAGTGAATCAGAAATAACCTTAGAGACATCCTTTAAACATTGATCGCCTCTTAAGTGACCATAATTATCGTTATACAATTTGAAACAATCTATATCCATGAGTAATAAGGAGATACTAGATTTTTGCCTAACAGATAATTCAATATCATGTTTTAAGCGGATGTCTAAAGCTCTTCGGTTAGCTATGCTAGTTAGCCCGTCTAACATGGATAATTGTTCAAGTTTTTGTTTTTGTATCTCAATTGTTTGGGTGAATTCTTTGAAAGCTTCAGCTAAATCGGTTATTTCGTCGTTACCATCCAATATAGTTTGATATTCAGATCCTTGAGTTTTGTTGCGAACTATTTGGTTGAAAATACGGATCCTTTTAAGTACTCGTTGTTGAAATAATATGACGATTATTAGCAGAAAAACGACACCACCAATCAAAATGAATCTTATCAGGTGCGTTTGTTTTTTCATTTCTGTAACAGACAGGGCAACCTGACTAGTAATGTTTTTTTCAGTCTCGTTGGTAACAAACCCCAACTGCGCAACGTAATCTTCAATTAAGTTATGTACAAAATTTTCTCGGCCAATGGCCCTACCTTCCAAGCGAAGCGATTTTATTTTTAACGCTTCCAGTCCATTCTCACTAAACAGTAATGATTTAAACTGCTTAGTTAATTGATTTCTAACTGTCTGATTCTGTTCTTTGGAAGAAATGACGTCTAATTCATTAAGCTGCTCACTTAATTGATTAAACAAAAACCTCACACGTTGCAGCTTTTTCTCATTTAATGCTCTGCCAACATTCACTGAAGCTTGCGAAAATCCAAGTACCCAAGAGGAAGAACTGGGGTTTTCAAAACTTACAGACTGAACGTTCAGTCTATACATTTTGGTCGTTAATAATTCGATATTATTGTTAGTTATCAGGCGGTCTTCTATCAAAGCAGATAATTCATCTAGTTCTATAGCTATTGTGTTTAACTGGGTATCTAAAAATTCATTTTCGAAAATTTCATCGGCGGCCTTACGAATATTAACTAAGTTAGTTTGGAGTTGTTTTTCGGCTAAACGTTTTGACGCATTTGATGTCGCTTTTGATAGAAACTCAGTTGATTCTAAGAGTTTGGCTGATTGACTATAGAGCTGACTAATTCGTATTAGATTGGGTAAAGATTTATCAGATACATCTGTCAGTGTTGATTCAAAACTAAGCAAACGTGTAAAAGTAAAATAACTAAGTAAAATAAAGACAAACAATATCCCTATTAAACCCGCACTAAATACCTTAACAAGTGAAACACGAGCCCCTTTTTTTGCAGTTGATACAGTCATTGAGTCACCTGCTTAATTCTTGATTCAATTTTAGGAAAAATAGTTTTTTGCTGTTGTATCACACGGATCACAATATCAGACAATAATGGCGATATTTGAGTGAATTTATCATTGTGTAGTGCGTTCACAAATACTTCGTAACCATCCCCTCCATTAGCTAAATAATCAGACGTGGCGACGGTATAATCTTGTTGAGGCTTTAATTCTTTTCCATTGACGAGTAACGTTTTTATTCGATTACCAGCAGGTTCTTCAAGGGAATAAGTAAAAAATATACCTGAAACATGCAAAAATTTGCCTTTCGCATTTTCGACTTCACTGACACTATTTTCTAATGCTTGTTTTAATTGTGCTCCTGTCAAAGTCAAGACTGCCACATGTGCTCTAAAAGGTAACTCAGTGGCTATGTCTCTGCGGCTTATGATAGCTCCTTTTGTATAACTTTTATCACCACGGATTATTCCTCCATTGACTAAACCAACGTCTGTTTTAGCATAGTCTTTTAGTGCGTCAGCTATAAAATTTCCAAAAGGCATCTCTTTCGTTCGAACTAGACTTCTGGTTGTATGTATTTCAGTACCAAAAAAACCAATTTTTTGATCCAGTAGTCTATTCAGCCTTTGATTATATTCGTCAACCAATAATGAAGTGGTTGGTATCGAGGGCAAATTTGAGTAATAAATTTTCGGTGTATCAATCGTCAGGTTTTTCACTTGGTTGTTAGTATTCCAATTCATTTTAAGTAACATGAATGGCTCTTTGTACGAAATTGAATAGACTTTGTTTTGTTGAAGCTGGTCGATGCTAATTTGGCCTGTTGGCCTTACTCTCAATGCAAAGTCTATTTGTTTTTCAGTTATGAGAGTTTGGTAATAATCCCTTTCTTTTGAGTAAACCAAGACCACTAATTCGGCGCCTTGTTTCTTAAGAGCGGCAATGTGATCCTGAATAACCTGTCGAGGTTCAAATACATTGACTCTTTTAAGCAGATACTCCTCCACTACCTCTTCGTCTAGAATCGAAATAAAACCCACTTTTGTGTTATCTTTTTCGACTAATAAACTGGATAAAATGCCTTCTAGATTACCTCTAATCATTGGGTCATAAAGGTTACTGCTGACTATTGGAAAGGCCGCCTCATAAGAACGCAACGTGAGCTCATCTTCGAAATAGCTAAATTCTCGTTTGGTGAGGGTCATTAAATCAGGTTCTAAGGTATTTAGAATATCAATGATGTGCGAACCTCGGTCTAAACTGGACAAAGGACTTGGCCCTAAACTACCCCCAGCAAATGTAAATATAGTCGGGGTGTCTTGTCTTCTCATTTCTTCTAGTAAGCCTGCTAGGCCTGCGTAAGTGCCATAGGTATGTACACCAATGTCTGGCATGTTACCGGCAAATACTAAGGTTAATTGTTTTTCAGTTGTTGAAGAAGCACTTAACAGCGTACTCAACAAAAGTGCATGCAGGACAATTAAAAGTCGAAAACTCTTGGCCAATTTTTCATTTCCTTTAAAAAATAAACGATTCTTTGCAACATTACTTCTTTAGCAAAGGAGGTGTTAGCATTCTTGATAACAGCTCCTTTGCTCAACCTTATATTTTATAAAGATTCAATGCTAACGCTTTGCTCCTGCAGTTTGCTAATTTGCATAGTAAAATCAGCAAGCTTAGCTTTTTCCTTATCAATGACTGCTTCTGGTGCATTACTTACAAACTTTTCATTTGCAAGTTTGCCTTGTGTACGCGCAAAGTCTTTTTCTAGTTTATCAAGTGCTTTAGCAATTCTGGCTAATTCAGCATCTTTATCAATTAAGCCAGCCATGGGGATCATAATTTCAAGTGAGCCTAATAACGATGTAGCACAAGCTGGTGCTTGCTCTCCTTCAGTTAATACTGTCACCGTTTCTAGCTTGGCAATTGAGTGTAAGAACATCGTATTTTCTTCAAGTCGTCTGATGTCTTCATTAGATGTATTACGCAGTAAGACCGATAAAGGTTTACTTGGTGCAATGTCCATTTCGCCACGGATAGTGCGAATGGATAATACAAAACCTTTCACCCACTCTAAATCTTCCATCGCCGCAAGATCAACCTTGTCACTTTCATATTCAGGGTAGGCCTGATTCATAATAGTGGCAGAATGACAGTTAGCCACAGAGGACACATCTTGCCAAATAGTTTCAGTGATAAACGGCATGATTGGATGCATTAGTCGAAGTAAAGACTCCAAGACTGTGACAAGAGTATGCCTTGTACCACGCTGTTGTTCTTCGTTTCCTTGCAACAATACTGGTTTGGTTAATTCAATATACCAACCGCAAAACTGATCCCAGGTGAATTCGTATAATGTATGTGCGGCAATATCAAAACGGTAGGTATCCATAGCTCCGCGATAGGCTTTTACGGTGTTTTGGTATTGCCCCATGATCCACTTGTCGGCAAGTGAAAAGGTCATATTGGGATTTGATTTAAACCCGCAATCAAACTCTTGGGTATTCATCAATACAAAGTTACTGGCATTCCATAATTTGTTACAGAAATTTCTGTAGCCTTCTAGACGTTTCATATCCCAATTGATATCACGTCCGGTAGAGGCAAGCGCCGCTAGAGTAAAACGTAATGCATCTGTTCCGTGGGATTCAATACCGTCAGGGAATTGCTTCGCAGTTTGTTTCTTGATTTTTTCAGCCATTTTCGGCTGCATCATACTACCGGTACGTTTTTCAAGTAAATCTTCGAGAGAAATACCGTCGATCATATCCAATGGATCGATTACGTTACCTTTAGATTTAGACATTTTATTGCCATCATCGTCACGGATCAGCCCTGTTACATAGACTGTTTTAAAAGGCACTTGTGGTTTGCCATTTTCATCTTTAACAAAATGCATAGTCATCATTATCATTCTGGCTACCCAGAAGAAAATAATGTCAAAACCAGTCACCAACACATCACTGGGATGGAAGGTTTTTAAGTCTTCAGTATTTTCAGGCCAACCTAAGGTAGAAAATGTCCAGAGCGCAGATGAGAACCAAGTATCCAATACATCCTCATCTTGTCTTAGAGCAATATCTTCGGCTAAGCCATGTTCTGCACGTACTTCTGCTTCATCGCGGCCCACATAAACATTTCCTTGTTCGTCATACCAAGCTGGTATTCTGTGGCCCCACCATAATTGACGTGATATACACCAGTCTTGAATATCATTCATCCAAGAGAAGTACATGTTCTCGTATTGTTTAGGCACAAATTCAATTTCGCCATTGGTGACTGCGTCGGCGGCTACTTTGGCTAACGGTGCTGCGCGCACATACCATTGGTCAGTCAACATGGGTTCAATTACCACTCCGCCTCTGTCGCCGTAAGGTACAGTCAGATCGTGGTCTTTTATTTCCCCTAATAAGCCTATTTCATCAAACTTAGCGACTATGGCTTTACGGGCGGCAAAACGGTCTAAATTTTGAAATTCTTCAGGTAAAACTGAACTCAGTGCATCACTTGCTTCACCGTTGGTATCGAATATTTCAGCTTGTTGACGAATTTCACCAGAAAAAGTCAAAATATTGATCATCGGTAATTGATGACGTTTACCTACTTCATAATCGTTGAAATCATGGGCTGGAGTGATTTTCACGCAACCCGTGCCTTTTTCCATATCCGCATGTTCGTCACCCACAATAGGAATACGACGATCGACTAAAGGTAAATCAATAAATTTACCAATTAGGTCTTTGTATCTAGGATCTTCTGGGTTAACCGCTACGCCAGTATCACCTAACATGGTTTCGGGTCTAGTTGTGGCTACTACTAGGTAGTCCTTACCATCTGAAGTTTTTACCCCGTCAGCTAATGGATAACGGAAGTGCCACATATGGCCTTTTTTATCTTTGTTTTCGACTTCTAAATCAGATATTGCAGTGTGTAATTTGGGATCCCAATTAACCAGTCGTTTACCGCGATAGATTAAGTCTTCTGAATGTAGGCGGACAAATACTTCATTTACTGCATTGGAAAGCCCTTTGTCCATGGTGAAACGTTCACGATCCCAATCGACTGAGGCACCCAAGCGGCGCATTTGATTGGTAATAGTATTACCTGACTCGGCTTTCCAATCCCAAATTTTATCGATAAAGGCTTGGCGTCCTAACTCCTTGCGAGTAGGACCATTTTCTGCGGCTAATTTACGCTCTACGACCATTTGAGTTGCGATACCTGCATGGTCGGTGCCCACTTGCCACAAGGTATTATTCCCAGACATTCGTTTGTATCTGGTTAAAGTATCCATAATAGTTTGTTGAAACGCATGGCCCATATGTAGGCTGCCTGTTACGTTTGGCGGTGGGATCATGATGCTGTAAGGCACGCCTTCACCAGAAGGTTTAAATTGTCCGCTGTCTTCCCATTTTTGGTATATGTCGCGTTCTATATTTTGTGGATTAAATGTCTTATCCATTGTTTTGTGTCTCATTAATGCTTGAGGCGGGCAGGGTATCTAGGTGATTGCCTGCCGCTCTATATTGTTTATATCGTTCTCTGGCCTGTGGTTTGAGTTGCTCTTTTGCAGGCACAAAATCAATGACTTGTCTAAATCGTTGATGGAAATCAGGGATGTTTTCGGTCAAATTAATCAATATTGGACGATTAAATTGTTTGGGTGTTTGCCAACATATTTCAACTGGAGCACCGCCAGCTGGGCCTTCTCCAGTCAAGTTGTGCGGGACAAACGCATCGTTTGGCAACTGCCATAACAACTCATCAAATTGCTCCGCTTGTTTTTGATCTTGGCAATACACTAAACATTTTTGTTTTTGTCGATAACTGCGGGTCGCCAACAAACAAGCCAGCGCAAAGTGCGCTGGCTGTTGGTGTGTGTCGTCTGTTTCATCAAGCAGATAAAACGTTACATTTGACATATACGAAGTGGTTCCTAATAGGCCAGATTAATCTTCTGTTTCAATACCTGCTCGGTTCATTAAGAACTGAGATAACATAGGTACAGGTCGACCGGTTGACCCTTTGTTTTTACCGCCAACCCAAGCTGTACCCGCAATATCCATGTGGGCCCAGTTATATTTTCGAGTAAAACGAGATAAGAAGCAGGCCGCAGTAATAGTGCCAGCAGGACGACCACCGAGGTTACTCATATCGGCAAAAGGACTTTCGATTTGGTCTTGGTATTCATCCCATAAAGGTAAACGCCAAGCTTTATCACCACTTTGTTCAGAAGCATTGATCAACTCATGAGCAAGAGGATTATGGTTACTCAACACGGCAGAGGCATGTTTACCTAAAGCCACTACACAAGCACCGGTCAATGTAGCAACATCCACAACCAATTCTGGATCAAAACGTTCTACATAAGTTAATGCGTCACATAATACTAAACGGCCTTCGGCATCGGTATTAAGCACTTCAACTGTTTGACCAGACATGGTTGTTAAAATATCACCAGGGCGATATGCGTTGGCATCGGGCATGTTTTCACACCCAGCGAGAATACCGACAATATTAATCGGTAGGTTTAGTGCACTGATAGTATGCATTGCACCTAATACGCCAGCTGCACCACCCATGTCATATTTCATTTCATCCATGGCTTCACCAGGTTTAATAGAAATACCACCGGAATCGAATGTGAGCCCTTTACCGACTAATACGATAGGAGCTTGTCCAGATGGACCACCTTTGTGTTCCATGATGGTCATGATTGACTCATTTACCGAACCACGGCCCACGGCTAAGTAGGAGTGCATGCCTAACTCATCCATTTGTTTCTCATTCACTGAGCTCACGTGCAGATTGTCGTAAACTGCAGCAAAACCCTCAGCTTGCTCAAGAAGATATTTAGGGTTACAGATGTTGGGTGGCATATTCGCCACATCTTTTGCCGTTTTAACACCCTGGGCAACGGCTAATCCATGCTCAAGTGCACGTTCACCAATTGGTAACTCGCGGCGTGTAGGCACATTAAAAACGATTTTTCGCAATGGTCGGCGTAGTTCGCCTTTTTTAGTTTTAAGTTGTAAAAACGTATAAAGAGAGTCTTGCGTGGCTTCTACTGCCTGACGCACTTTCCAATAAGTGTCGCGACCCTTAACGTGTAATTCGGTTAAGAAACTCACAGCTTCCATTGACCCTGTTTCATTCAGGGTCTTTATGGTTTTAGAGATAATTTGTTTGTATTGGCGTTCGTCTAATTCGCGTTCTTTGCCACATCCAACTAATAATACTCGCTCACTTAATATATTAGGCACGTGATGAAGTAGTAACATTTGACCAGCTTGGCCTTCTAAATCGCCTCTTCTCAGTAGGTTGCTAATATAACCTTCACTGATAATATCCAGCTGTTCGGCGACAGATGTTAGGCGTCTAGGCTCAAATACACCTACAACAATACAGGCGCTACGTTGCTTTTCTGGACTGCCACTTTTTACGCTAAATTCCACTTTGAATCCTCGTCATATGATGAGTAATACTGCAGCCATTCGCCCTTTTAATTAATAATCGAAAGGTGATATTGGGTTATGCAGCTATATTATTGTAAGATTAACTTTAGCCGGACATAATCTGTAAATAGGATCTTGGCTAAGTGCTTTAAAAACGCACACTTTATAAATTAAACTTGTGAAAACGTTAAGTTTACTTAAAATTTCCCATAGTGCCACTAAAAATACTACTTTCCCTTGGATGTGTTGTGCTGATTTTTCGCTATTTAATGAAAGAAACATTGAAGTCTCAAGTGGCAATTTTTTTGCTGTTGATGGCTATTTTTGTTACACAAAAATTTGTTAGAGTCCTAGCTGATGCCTCAGAAGGTGAAATCCCTGCTGGCTTGGTACTAGGATTTTTGGCTTTACATATGCCCGTTTTAGCGTCGCTTGTTTTGCCACTTAGTCTCTTTTTGGGGATAATGTTGGCACATGGCCGTTTGTACGTAGATAGCGAAATGAGCGTGATGCGAGCATGTGGTATTAGCGAATGGTATATCACCCGAGTGATGTTGATTTTAGCACTGTTTATGTCTTTGTTAACGGCTGGCTTAACTATGTGGTTAACACCTCTATCTATTGAAAGTACTTATCAACTAGAGGAAAAAGTCGGTGCTCAAAGTAGCTTAACAAGTTTGATCCCAGGACGTTTCCAGCAAACGGTCAATCAGCAAGCGGTCATATTTGTACATGATATCGATAATGGCCCAACACCCTTAAGAAAAGTCTTTCTCGCACAAAGAGACAGTGACTCAGATTCTGAAAACGTGCGTATTGTCTACGCCAACAGTGGTGGGATTGAAGAGCAAGCCAATGGCGCACAGAAACTGATACTTAACCAAGGCAAACAATATGAGGGAAAATTGGGGCGGCAAGATTATCGAGTGGTTGAGTTTGAAGAATATCAAATCCAAATTGCAGAACAACATGCAGAAAGAAAGCGACGAAAACTAAGTGCTTATCCAACCAAAGATTTAATAGCAGATCCGTCTATCGACGCCCTAGCTGAGTTACATTGGCGTATTGCTATTCCTTTATCTTTGCCTTTTTTGGTACTGATTGCTGTGCCCCTTAGTGCGGCTGATCCAAGGCAGGGTCGTTTTGGAAAAATGTTTCCTGCTCTGATGTTATATCTTGGCTACTTTATGCTGCTCATGGCAGGGCGGAAGGCTTTAGAAGATGGCAATATTCCGTCTCAACTAGGGTTGTGGTGGGTGCATGCGGTGCTGCTATCTATTGGAGCGGCCTTGTTGCTTAAAGGTAGGCCCTTGGGCGTAAAACTTCGCGCTCGAATAAAAGGGGACGCCCGTGTTTAAAATATTAGATGTCTACATAGCGAAGACGTTGCTAGCAACAACCGCTTTGAGTTTGAGCGTGTTGGTGGGACTTAGTGCCCTAATTAAATTTATTGAACAAATGAAGCAAGTGGGGCGTGGTAGTTATGATATGGCTGTTGCCGCTATTTATGTCTTGCTTAGTTTACCCAGAGAGCTGGAGCAATTTTTCCCCATGGCCACACTTATTGGTGGATTGATAGGCATGGGGGTTTTGGCTAGCAACAGTGAATTAGTTGTGATGCAAGCTGCGGGTCAAAGTCGTTGGAATATTATCACTTCAGCTATGAAATCAGCATTGTTGATGGTGTTGTTTGTCATGTCGATAGGTGAATGGGTTGCACCCATTACAGAAACAAAAGCCAAAGAAATCCGTACTCAGGCGATTTCAGGCGGGAGTCTATTTGCGTCTGATAAAATAACTTGGGCAAAAGATGGTGACAACTTCGTTAGTATTGGTGAAGTGGTCGATACCTATACTTTGCGCAGAGTGAATGTATATGAGTTTGATGAAAATTTGGTGCTCAGGCAAATTACCACTGCATTACAAGCTAACTACAGTGAAAATGGTTGGCAATTAGAACAAGTTAAGTACACCTTTATTGGCGACGACAGGATCCGTTACGAGCAACTAGAAAACGGTGTGTGGAGATCTACTCTGACGCCAGACAAACTAGGCGTAGTGACGGTGAAGCCTGAAGCTCTGTCGATTAGAGGGTTAGTTGAATATGTCAATTACCGTAATAGTAATAGTCTGGATCCCAGTCGTTACGAGTTAGCCTTTTGGCGAAAAGTACTTCAACCTTTGTCTGTGGGAGTCATGTTGTTGATGGCATTGTCTTTTATTTTTGGCCCTTTACGCAGTGTGACTATGGGCGCACGGGTGATATTAGGGGTGTTGACAGGTTTTGGCTTTTTTGTGAGCAACGAAGTGTTCGGTGCTATAAGTTTGGTTTATCAACTTCCACCATTTTTTGGGGCAGTCTTACCAAGTTTAGTGTTTGCCTCTTTTTCGGTGTATTTTCTTCAAAGGAAAGGTTAACACCATTCCTTTGAAGTACTGGTTTACTTATTCTTGTATCTTTTTCCAAGCTTCATGATGGTTATCTTCTTTGCTTAGTACCAAAATTTCAGTATTGGCAATCCTATCTTGTAATGATTGTTTTGACTTAAAATCGAATAAAACCAGCAAGGTGCCTAAACCACCAAACGAAAAGATTAGACGCAAAAATGCTCTTCTATAGCCAAAAGGTTTATCAGAAGTGCTAAATAAGCGTAATCGCCAAGCCCTCATACCGATAGTTTGACCACCGTTACGCCAAAACCAGAGGAAAAAGCCTACAACCCATAAGGCGACCCAAATTTGTAAGGTAAGTTGATAGCTGTATGAGTGTCGAATCAGATCGCTAAAATGCTCATTACCTTGATTGCCCAATATATTGTTTTCTATTAATAGCAGCATACCTATCAACATAATCATAGCGGCGCACATACCTACAGCAACGGCTACTAATACGTCATATACCATGGCAGCTAACCTACGAAAGAAACTTGCTCGAGAATGTTGAGGGTGTGTAGATTTCACAAATAAGCCTTTAAAAATAAATCAGATGTTATCAGTAAAGTAGACTTAAGATATACTTTGCAGGATCTTAATTTTATTGGTAATAAAAATCTGACCCTGCTTACACATCAGGAATGTTAATAAATGTCCCCCCAGAGGCTTAGAAAATATCCTACATCCATACTTGAGCAGTACTGCTCGTAACATCGAATTAACAAGGTTAAATTTAAAGTAAATGATCATTGGTATTACCAATGGTAAATAATTGGTTGACAGTTGATGGTTGATTGGTTATTTTTGTGTTGTGAGCCTGATTGGTTCGTCATCTTGATAAGACTTTGCGCTATGTCTGTTGGTTGCTAGTTGTTGGTTAAATGTTAATTATCTAGTTAGATTTAGTGGAGAACTTTATGACAATGAAAGGCAAAGTGGCAATAGTTGCTGGTGGCGGAAGAGATATAGGTCGCGCTTGTGCAATCGAATTAGCACAACGTGGTGCTAATGTCGTAATTACTTACCATTCAAGTAAAACTACTGCAGAAAGTGCGGTGGCAGAAATCGAAGCGTTTGGAGGAAAAGCATTAGCCCTTCAGGCTGATTTGACTGACCAAGCAAGCGTTGATGCAACAGTAAAAGTAACACTAGACACTTTCGGTAAAATTGACTGCCTTGTTCATGTTTCTGGTGGTTTACTTGCACGTATTAAAATTGCAGACATGAGTATCGAACATTGGAACAATGTTATGAACTTAAATATGACATCTTTGTTTATGATGTCTAAAGCTTGTATCCCCCATTTAGCTGCAGGTAGCTCAATTGTTACACTTGCGTCTCAAGCAGGTCGTGATGGCGGCGGTGGCGGAGCAGTTGCCTATGCAAGCTCTAAAGGGTCTGTCATGACCTTCACTCGTGGCTTAGCTAAAGAGCTTGGCCCTGATATTCGCGTAAATGGTGTATGCCCTGGAATAATCGATACCGGATTCCACGATACTTTCACTCCTGCAGCAGTGCGTACTGTAGTTGCTGGTAATACTTGTTTAAAAAGAGAAGGTAGTTCAGAAGAAGTAGCTAAACTGGTTGGTTTCTTAGCTTCTGATGAATCTTCATATATGACTGGTAACAATATTGATATTAATGGCGGAATGCTTTTCTCTTAATTGAGGCCATTAATCATTAATTAACCTGAATCCTGTTTAAGAAATTGAACTAAATGCCTGTTCCAAGATCCGATCTTTCGACCAAGAGAGACCAATC
>ENA-OSET01000329-OSET01000329.1-sediment-metagenome-genome-assembly--contig:-NODE-329-length-53998-cov-12.061108_pt1 | contig 53998 bp, 47 predicted proteins | sample MGYA00237882_ERZ534229 | MGnify/ENA primary metagenome ERZ534229 (study PRJEB26408, sample SAMN06266212) | sediment metagenome | isolation source: Hudson Canyon methane seep mesocosm | place...
TATTCGCTGACATCTTCTGTAGGTGTGGCCTCTTTAGGAATCACTTTTCTAGGTGCTCGCTTCTTAACGATTACCTTTTCAGCACTATTATCTTCCGATGTTGATTTTTTTTCCACATTTTCTACAGGTGCTACTGATGGCGCCTCATTTTCTTGCTTATCTTTTGCCGCCGGACGACGACGACGTGCCGTACCTGTTGATGATTTTCCTCTGCGAGGCTTGTTTGCTGCAGGTTTAGCCGCTACCGGTTTATTACCATCTATTTCCTTATCTACAGAGGAGGATGGAACGTTACCATTAACCTCTGAGGCAGACACTGTAGGAACAGCATTACCATCCACTTCTTTCTTGGTTGGTGGAAGCTTATTACCCGCATCTTCAGCAACCGGTGCCGCATCTTCAGCACGAGGTTTACGACGACGCCCACCGCGACGAGTACGTTTTGCATTTGGGTTTTGACTTTGCTCACCCTTCTCATCGTGAGACTTATGTTGAGCCGGCTTTTTAGTTGCTTGATCTTCTGAATCATTGCCCTCTTTGTCTTTATCTGTTTTTGCGTGATCGGGACGACGACGTGGACGACGATTATTTCTATTGTTATTACGTGGACGTCTAGTTTGTTCACGTTTTGGGGTATCTTCCGCTTTCGCTTCAGCGTCAGTTTTTTCTTCTACTTCATCTGCAGGCTTACCGGTTAATACATTTAATAAGCGTTTTAATAAGCTAGGCTTCTTATCTTCAACCTTCACAACACTTACAGACTCAACTGTTGGCGCAGGTGCAGAAGGTGAGACGCCAGTCACGGCAGCTTGTTCAACAGAAGGTTTATCTTTCATCGCCTCTGGAAGTTCAGGCTCAGGAGTCACCATCAAGTGATGGCTTACTTCTGCAACATCATTACCTTCCTTAACTCGTTCAATATCAAAATGAGGCGTATCTAAATGTGGGTTTGGAATTAATAATAATTGTACATTTTGACGACGTTCAATCGCTTCTAATTGAACACGCTTTTCATTCAACATGAATGTAGCGACGGAAATAGGTAATTGCACAATAAGTTTTGAAATACGATCTTTCGTTGCTTCTTCTTCGACAAGACGTAAAACGGCTAAACCAAGTGATTGCACGCCTCGAACATGGCCTAAACCACCACAACGTGGGCAGATTTCTTCATGTGCATCACCTAGAGATGGACGCAAACGTTGGCGAGACATTTCTAATAAACCAAATCGAGAAATGCGGCCAATTTGAACGCGTGCACGATCTGCTTTTAAATGATCTCGAAGACGATTTTCAACCTCACGTTGATGACGTGTAGGCCCCATATCAATAAAGTCGATAACCACCAAACCACCCAAGTCACGGATGCGTAATTGACGAGCAATTTCTTCTGCTGCTTCTAAGTTTGTATTAAAAGCCGTTTCTTCAATATCGCCGCCTTTGTTCGCTCGAGCCGAGTTAACATCGATAGAAATCAATGCCTCTGTCGGATCAATAACTAAAGCACCACCAGATGGCAGACGTACTTCATGTCTAAATGCAGTTTCAATTTGGCTTTCAACTTGGTAACGCGTAAATAGCGGCACTTTATCTTGATAAAGCTTAAATTTACTTAATTCATGAGGCATGACCATCGTCATGAAATCATGACCTGTTTGGTATACTTCTGGTGAATCAACTAGAATCTCACCGATATCTTTACGCAAGTAATCACGTAGTGCTCGGATGATGATATTGCTTTCTTGATAGACCAAGAACGGCGCTTTGCGTTCTTTATTAGCCTTATCAATGGCTGTCCACAATTGCACTAAGTATTCTAAATCCCACTGCAACTCTTCAGCTTGTTTACCCACACCCGCTGTTCGAACAATCATGCCCATGCCTTCAGGCACTTCTAGTGAACGTAATGCTTCTTGTAACTCAGCACGCTCCTCACCCTCGATACGACGTGAAATACCACCAGCACGGGGGCTATTAGGCATTAAGACTAAATAACGTCCAGCAAGGCTAATAAAGGTCGTTAATGCGGCACCTTTGTTTCCTCGCTCTTCTTTCTCAACTTGAATAACCAATTCCTGTCCAACAGACAGTACGTCCTGGACATTAATTCGGCCTGATGACTCACCCTCTTTTGACTTATTGTTTTTGAAATATTCTTTTGAAATTTCTTTCAGTGGTAAAAAACCTTGGCGTTCAGAACCGTATTCGACGAATACTGCTTCCAAACTTGGTTCAACACGGGTGATTTTACCTTTGTAAATATTACCTTTCTTTTGTTCCCGGGAAGGAATGGCAATATCTAGATCAAACAGGCGCTGGCCATCGACCATCGCAACACGCAACTCTTCTTCATTAGTCGCGTTAATTAAAATTCGTTTCATTTAAAACCTCTATATGAGGCTCACACGTCGGTATCCCTTTATTTATAGGGATTTGCATAGTCTATATCGACTTTTCAGCAGGACAATATTTTACTTTCTTTTACAATTAATCATCACAACACGTCTTACATTTGCGTCTTGTTTTAGCCTACACGTTGGTCTTATTTATTATTTTTCTTTTTTTTCAAAAAAGACCACTGTCGCAATAGTTTTGTCTGCGACCTTAATTCAGTACTGCTGCCTCACCCCTTGGCGTAGCTAGTCGGTACCTACTCATTAATTGCTTTTTATCCTGTCTGGTGCAAAATAGTTTTTAAACCAAGACGTGGGAACCACTTAAATTTTTGCTCATTATTGAGCCTAACCGCACCTGGCGTTAATCAGATGCGTCAATCAAAACTTGTAGGGCTTTGCCGCATCAACTTCCTTTTTAAAAGGAGGAGCGACTATGCCATTTTTAAGCCTTTTTAACTAAAGTCGGTATACTATTACCCACGTTTACAAAAAGACCAACATCGGAATATAACAGTCCTTTGTCATATCAGCAATAGTAAACTCAATATTTAGGGCTCATTTGTTAATGGTTAGTAACGATAAAAAAACAGTTTCTGTTCAATTTGTTGATATCTCGGCAGCTCAAGCGGGTCAAAGAATTGATAACTTTTTACTCACCTTAGGAAAAGGTGTACCTAAAAGTCGTATTTACCGTGCCATCCGCAAAGGTGAAGTTCGCGTAAATAAAGGTCGCATCAAACAAACTTATAAAATACAGGCTGGCGATACTATTCGGGTCCCACCTTTGCATACCTCAGAAAAATCAAAAATTAAAACCGTAAGTGATCGCTTTAGACAACAAATAAACGAGTGCATTTTATTAGAAGATGATGCCTTATTAGTTTTGAATAAACCTTCCGGTGTTGCTGTTCATGCGGGTAGCAATATTGAACAAGGTCTTATTGAAGCATTACGTATTATTCGTGATGACTTACCTTACCTTGAACTTGTGCACCGACTCGATCGTGATACATCAGGTTGCCTATTGATTGCAAAAAGTAGAGCAGCCTTGCTCCATATGCAACAACAAATGAAAGATCACGAGATCGATAAACGTTATCTTACCTTATTAAGAGGTTCATGGGGTTCTGAAGAACGCCTGATTGAGCAGCCTTTAATGAAAAACAGCATGTCTTCTGGCGAGCGTATGGTGGTGATTACTCCAGAAGGAAAATATTCCAAAACACTATTTAAACCACTTGAATCATTTCAGCAAGCCCAACTGACCGAAGTGCTACTTTTCACTGGTCGTACGCATCAAATTAGGGTTCATTCCGCCTTTATGGGTACACCTGTTGCTGGCGATGATAAATATGGACAACGCAACTTTAATCGAGATATGAAAAAGTTTGGCTTAAAACGTATGTTTCTTCATGCTTGGAAATTAGTGATTACCCATCCCACAACAGAACAAAAAATCAACTTAAAAGCGCCACTACCAACACAATTAGAAAATGTTGTTAATAAGCTACGAGAACAATCATGAGTCAATATCAACTTATTGTTTTTGATTGGGATGGCACATTGATGGATTCTACTGGGCGTATTGTCCAGTGTATGCAACAGGCAATCACTCAACTGGAATTTACACCACTATCAGAAAGTGCGATCAGCCATATTATTGGTTTAGGACTCAATGAAGCAGCTCAAGCACTCTACCCTAATATAAACTCAGCTGATGTCATTCGCCTTGCTGATACCTATCGAGAGATTTGGTTGAAAGGTCCTATCGATACTCCCTTGTTTGAAAATGCTAGGAATCTGATTACCAAGCTCAGTAAACAAGACTACTTTCTTGGTGTAGCGACAGGAAAGAGTCGCTCAGGCTTAGACAAGGTATTAGCAAGCACTCGACTAGAACCTTTATTTCATGCCACTCGTTGTGCTGATGAATGTCACTCAAAACCTAATCCACAAATGATTGAAGAGTTAATGAATTTCTGTGGCGTGACGCCAAAAGAAACCCTAATGATTGGTGATACTGAATATGATCTAGAAATGGCTCATAATGCAGGTGCTGATAGTTTAGCCCTCACTCATGGCGCACATGGGATCAAAACCTTACGTGCATGTCAGCCTCGTGCAATTGTCGATAACTTACATCAAGTAGAACAATGGTTGAATAACTTGTAGTCTGGCATTTGTTATGATTTACTGCTTTTCTTAACAGCTTTTTGGAACACCTAACTATGGCCACATTTGGCGATTTCCCTAACTCTAACTCGAATAATATGAGTAGTAATACCAATGAACAGGGCTCTTGGGAACGAAAAGTACTCGAAGACTTAGCTTTTGCTGCATTAAAAGAACAACGAACAAGTCGCCGCTGGGGCTATGTTTTTAAAGGATTGATGTTTGTTTATTTGATGGCAGTTTTAATGCTTATGGTTCCATCAGATGACTTATCCGTCAATCAAGAGAACCATACTGCTCTCGTTGAAATTAATGGCGTCATTTCCGCTGATGCTGAAGCCAATGCAGATACCATTGTTACCGGTATTCGAGATGCCTTTGACACGCCTTCTGCTCAGGGCTTAATTCTTAGATTAAACACCCCCGGCGGTAGTCCCGTGCAAGCAGGTATCATCAATGATGAAATTAAGCGGCTTCAAGAAACACGTCCTAACTTCCCTGTTTATGCTGTGATTCAAGATGTCTGCGCATCGGGTGGTTATTATATTGCTGCAGCTGCAAAAGAAATTTATGCCGATAAAGCGAGTATTGTTGGTTCAATTGGCGTTCGTATGGATAGTTTTGGTTTCACAGACACTATTGAAAAGCTTGGCATTGAACGTCGTTCATTAACAGCAGGGGAAAATAAAGCCTTTCTTGATCCCTTTCTCCCAATGAAAGACAATGATATAAAACATGCTCACGATATGCTCAATAATATTCACCAACAATTTATTGATGTTGTTAAAGCGGGGCGAGGCGATCGTCTTGCTGATGATCCAAGATTATTTACAGGCCTATTCTGGTCTGGCGAACAAGCCCTACCTTTAGGGTTAATTGATGGCTTGGCAAACAGTAGTACGGTTGCTCGAGATATCATTGGTGCTGAGGATATTGTTGATTACACACCTCGCCCAAATTATTTAGACCGTTTTGCTGGTAAATTGGGAGCCACTCTCAGTCAAACCGTATTTCAATCATCTAACGTGAGCATCCGATAATGAGCGACGACACAGTCAACTCCACTTTAAGTGAGCAAGAACTCGAAACTCGACAAGAGATCTTTCGTTATACCGACTTAACACACCCAGTTATGCAAACACTCTTTGATATCCCCGTCTCGCAAACATCGGAGGATGATTAAAAGATGGCACTTTCAGCAGAAGCACTCGTCAATAAATCACTTGAGCTGGTTTCCCCACCAAGTACATATTCTCAACTCAATGATTTAATGAATGACCCTAATAGTTCAGCGGAGGATATCAGTAATGTTATTAATACTGATCCAGCCTTAGCAACACGACTATTAAAAGTTGTAAACAGTCCTTTTTATGGATTCCCATCACAAATTAATACTATTTCGCGAGCAATCACCATTATTGGTACTCGTGAATTAACGCACCTCGTTTTGGCAACCTCTGTTATTAATTCATTTAGTGGGATACCAAGTAGCCTGATCAATATGAATGAATTCTGGCGCCATAGCCTTGCCTGTGCAATTGCAGCAAAGCAACTTGCTCAAAAATGTGGTGAACGTGCTGCAGAACGCTTCTTCCTCGCAGGGCTGTTGCATAATATTGGTAGCTTAGTCATCTATCAAGCCATGCCAGAGCTTGCTAAAGAAGCCATAAATAGTGCAAAGTTTGGTAATGAAGTTATATTTTTATCAGAACAGCGCACAATGGGATTTGATCATACTGAAGTAGGTGAAGCACTGGTTAAAGCATGGCGACTACCTTCATCTTTAGAATATGTTGTTCGTCATCACCACACACCAACAGAGTCTAAAGAGTTTGCTCTAGAAGTTGCCATTGTGCATATTGCCGACATTATAGTGAGTTCAGCTCAACTTGGTCATAGCGGCGATTATCATGTTCCCCCCCTAGACAATAAGGCTTGGGAATTATTAGGTTTAGAGCCCACCGTTTTACCCGAAATATTACAACATGTAACAACACAACTAGATGACCTCGCATCAGTAATGATGTCATCTTAAAATCATCTCATATCACACAAAAGAGGCATTCGATGAGAACAGTATTATTAGGCGCTCCAGGTTCAGGTAAAGGAACACAAGGCGTTGTATTATCTAAAAAATATGATATTCCACAAATCTCAACAGGCGATTTACTAAGAGCTGCAGTCAGTGCTGGTTCGGAGCTAGGAAAGCAAGCAAAAACAGCGATGGATGCCGGTGCTTTAGTCTCTGATGAGATTGTTATTGGCTTAATTCGTGAGCGTATTTCACATGATGACGCTAAGAATGGTTATATTCTCGATGGTTTCCCTCGTAATATCCCTCAAGCTGAAGCGCTAGATAAAATGCTTTCTGAGCTGAATCAACCACTACAAGGTGTTGTACTTTTGGATGTTGCATTTGAAGAATTATTGCAGCGCTTAACAGGTCGTCGTACATGTAAAGACTGTGGTGCTATCTACAATATTCACCTATCTCCTTCTAAAATTGAAGATCATTGTGATTCATGTAACGGTCCCCTATTTCAGCGTGCAGATGATAATGAAGAAACAATTGGTAACCGCCTGAACGTATATCAAGATCAAACAGCACCTTTAGTGAATTATTACCAAGGCCAAAATAAACTACATAGTATTGCTGGTGTCGGTAATGTCGATGAAATTACCACGGCTGTTAGTGCCGTTTTTGACACTATCTAAATAGCGTATTTAAGCTAATGGTGTTTCCTCGCTTTTTCAGTGAGGAAACACCTCATACGCATTATGGCAACTATCCTTGCAATTGGCATTGCTACTCTCGACATTATCAATGTTGTTGAATCTTACCCTGAAGAAGATGCAGAAATCAGGGCGCTATCTCAACAACAGTCTCGTGGCGGCAATGCAACAAACACATTAACAGTACTCAGTCAGCTAGGACATGATTGCTCGTGGGGTGGCATCTTAATTGATGAGCCTGATAGTCAAATAATTAAACAAGACCTTGCCAATTCAAATATTGATATCTCTTCCTGTAAGCAGCCCGCATCAGGAAAAATGCCAACCTCCTATATCACCTTAAATCAACAATCAGGCAGTCGTAGCATTGTCCATCATCGTGACTGCCCTGAATTTAGCTTCTCAGACTTCAAAAAGATTAAACTCTACACGTTTGACTGGATCCACTTTGAAGGTAGAAATATTGCTGAAACCCAAAAAATGCTGCAACATTTAAAGCGATTTCACCCTGATATCCCCTGCTCTCTCGAAATTGAAAAACCACGACAAAATATTGAAAGACTCTTTGAATTTCCTGATGTACTGCTCTTTTCTAAACAGTATGCTGAAAGTCTCGGTTTTAATCATGCAAAAGACCTATTAGCATCACTTTCCCTTGGCAAGTTAGCAACATGTACATGGGGGAAGGAAGGTGCTTACTTAATCACAACAGATAAAGAAATCATTCATAACAAAGCCTATCCCCCTAAAAAAATAGTTGATACGCTTGGCGCAGGCGATACCTTTAATGCTGGGTTTATCCATAGTCTTACAAAGCAATTAGCACCTCATCAAGCTTTAAGAAATGCCTGTCAACTTGCTGGTCATAAATGTGGTCAATATGGTTTTTCTAAACTCATAACTCATTTCAACTTCCAAGGGTAATTTATACTATGTCTTGGTATCTTTTATGTGATCAACACGACCTTCCTATTAACTCGACAAAGAGTTTTAGTATCACTATTAACGATATCGAGCTTGAGCTACTTGTTCTTACTCAAGAAGATAGTATCCATGCTTATAAAAATAGCTGTCCTCACCTTGGTGTCCCCCTTAATTGGCAGCCTGATAAATTTTTATCGCTTGAAGAAACACATATTCAATGTTCAACTCATGGTGCATTATTTACCTTTGAAGATGGATATTGTGTTGCCGGCCCATGCAGTGGACAATCATTAAATAAGTTGACAGTTGAACAGCGTGATAGTGAGATATGGCTACAATATGAATAATGTCATATACTCATAGAAATACTTTCACTTAACTCAATAGACAGGATGGAAAACACCTGAATGAATATCAGAAAACGCATTCGAATTGGTGATCTGCTCATTGAGAACAAACTTATCTCCGAAGCACAGTTATCAACCGCTTTAGATGAACAAAAGAAAACCCGTAGAAAACTGGGTAAAACACTGATTGATTTAGATTTTATTCAAGAAAGTCAACTTCTCACTTTATTATCTCAACAGCTTAATATCCCATATCTTGATTTAAGAAAAACGGCTATTGATCCAAATATTTTTCAACTCTTGCCTGAAATCCATGCCCGTCGTTTCCGAGCTATCGCCATCAAGGAGCACAATAATAAGGTTTTGGTCGGTATGGCAGATCCTTCGGATATTTATGCCTTTGATGAATTAGAAAAAGTATTAAAACGCCCCATTGAAATAGCAGCCATCAGTGAAATGGACCTGCTTTCACACTTAGACTCAGACTACCGAAAAACGGAGCAGATTGATTCATTAGCTGAAGTCCTTGATGATGAGCTATCTGAAACAGACTTTGATCTTCAAGCGTTAACACAAGCAACATCAACCGCTGATGCACCTGTTGTTAAACTCTTACAGGCTATTTTTGAAGATGCGGTCACCATGCAAGCATCTGATATTCATATCGAACCAGATAGTAATGTTCTTAGAATCAGACAGCGTATTGACGGTGTATTGCAAGAACAGTTGGTAGATGAAACACGTATTGCAAGTGCATTGACCTCACGCTTAAAACTCATGGCAGGTTTAAATATATCGGAAAAGCGACTTCCCCAAGACGGTCGTTTCCATATTAAAGTGAAAAAGAAAAATATTGATGTGCGTTTATCCACCATGCCAATGGTACATGGTGAATCTGTTGTAATGCGTCTACTAGATCACTCGCAAGGCTTACTTGATCTCGATAAATTAAGCATCCCTGATCACGTATTAACACCCCTAAACCAACTTATACAAAAACCACATGGACTTATTCTTGTTACAGGCCCAACAGGTAGCGGTAAAACAACGACACTCTATGCAGCCCTTAATAAAATCAACTCTGCAACCAGTAAAATCATTACTGCTGAAGATCCGGTTGAATATCAACTTCCCCGAGTAAACCAAGTACAAGTTCATGAAAAAATTGGCTTAACATTTCCATCGGTGCTTCGCACAGCATTACGCCAAGATCCCGATATTATTCTCATCGGTGAAATGCGTGATCAAGAAACCGTGGAGATTGGCCTTCGAGCTGCAATGACAGGTCATCTTGTCTTCTCAACATTACATACCAATAATGCAATCAGTACGGTTGATCGTTTATTAGATATGGGCGCTGAAAGCTTTTTAGTTGCCAGTTCATTGCAAGCCGTTTTAGCACAACGTCTTGTTCGCAAACTCTGCCCTGACTGTCGTCAAGTTCATACCTTAGAACCTTCAGATAGCTTCTGGGTCAGTAGAATGTTAGGTACTGATGACAGCCTGCCTACTTTCTATCAAGCGACGGGCTGCCACCTTTGTAATAATACCGGCTATAAAGGTCGCGTTGGCGTGTATGAATTATTAGTGATCACACCTGAACTTTCAACATCTCTGCAACAAGGTGATCACACTTTATTTAACCAATTAGCACATGAACAGCAACGCACACACACACTATCACTCAATGCAATTAAACTTGCACAACAAGGAGTGACCACACTCGATGAAGTATTACGTATTGCTGGCGATATTGACGTAACGCCATCAGAACATAATTCACAAATGACAGAGAAATAGTATTAAGTCATGACTAGTTTTCACTATAAAGGTCGTAATGCCAAAGGAGAATCAAGCTCGGGAGAGCTCGATGCTAATTCAACAGATGATGCTGCTAGCCACTTAATCAATATCGGTATCACACCCATCACTATCTCTGAAGTGACTACGGATCAAACTGATCTACTAGCCAAATTTCAAGATGTCTTTAATAACTCCCCCCCCGATACAAACGACTTGATTATGTTTTGTCGTCAAATGCATACCCTTCTCAAAGCGGGTATATCTATATTGCCGACTCTGCAAGGCATTAAGACACATATGTCTAATAAAAAAATGCAGGGTGCAATTGGTGAAATAGCATCAGATCTAGAAGCTGGGCGCTCTCTTGCCGGCAGCATGCAGAAACATCCTAGTATTTTCTCAAACTTATTTGTCAGCATGATGAATGTAGGTGAAAACACAGGGCAACTTGATCACGCATTTGAACATGTATATAAATATCTAGAAATTGATAAAGAAACTAAAGATCGTGTTAAGACCGCACTCCGGTATCCCACTTTCGTATTAGTCGCAATGGCCATCGCCATCGCGATAATTAATTTATTTGTCATTCCCTCTTTTTCTAAAGTATTTGCAGGTTTTGGTAGTGAGCTGCCTTGGGCAACAAAAACCTTAATGGCCACATCACAATTTACGGTCAACTATTGGCATTTCATCTTATTGGGCCTTGTTCTGATCATGATGCTAACTAAAGCGTACCTCAAAAGTACCCAAGGGAAATATAACTGGGACCGTTATAAACTACATATTCCCCTCATTGGAAATATTGTAAATAGAGCCACACTCGCACGATTTTCACGGGCGTTTTCTATGGCTTTCCGTGCTGGAGTCCCCATCACACAAACACTTGTTATTGTTAGTAAAGCTGTCGATAACACCTTTATTGAACAGCGTATATTAGGTATGCGAGAAGGTCTTGAACATGGTGAATCACTTACCCAAACAGCCGTTGCTAGTAACTTGTTTACACCTCTCGTTTTACAAATGATTGCCGTAGGTGAAGAGACGGGAGCCGTGGACGATATGTTAGACGAAGTAGCTAACTTTTATGAACGTGAAGTAGACTACGATACAAAAAAACTAAGCAGTGCAATTGAGCCAATTATGCTAGTGCTTATTGGATTAATGGTCTTAGTTCTTGCTCTAGGCGTCTTCCTTCCTATGTGGGATTTGGGCAGCGTGGCAATGAGTCATTAGACATTACTGTTAGAAGCGAGTATAACATTCTAATATTAATAACTATTGTTAACAAATTTAGGATGAGATGATGAAAAAACAACAAGGCTTTACGCTAATCGAATTAGTGATGGTTATTGTAATTTTGGGTATTTTAGCTGCCACAGCATTGCCAAAATTTGCAGATCTACAAGGTAATGCCCGTATGTCATCACTTAATGGTGCTCTGGGCGCTGTAAGATCAGCATCATCAATAGCTCATGCTGCCTCACTAGTTGCAGGAAGTAATGTTGTAACCATTGAAGGCGTTAGCTATACCATGATCAATGGCTATCCTGATCGAGATGATATTGATACTTTAGCTAACCTATCATCAGATTATACTGTTGCAGATGTTAGTACTGATGCTCTAGATGTAACGATAGGTGCTTCATGTAAATTTACTTACACTGAAGCCGCAGCTAATGGCGCACCTACTATCACAGATATCTCTGGTGCCTCTGCTGGTAAGTGCTAACGCTATCCGTTTAGACTTATCATAAACTCATAATTTAAAGAAGGAGGAATTCAGTGATGCATTCTTCCTTTTTTTTGAGTCGTAGTTTTAATAAGACGACAAGGCAACACGTAGGCTTCACACTTGTAGAACTTGTCCTCGTTATTTCTTTATTAGGCATTATTTCAGCCATTGCTTTACCTCGCTTCTTTAATCAAACTGATTTTGAAGAGCGTCTCTTCTTTGATGACACCTTAAGTGCTGTTCGCTATACACAAAAAAGAGCTGTCGCTACAGGTTGTAAGACCCAGTTCTCAATTGTAAGTAATACCTTTACTGTGCTGAAAGAAAAAGTCTGTGGTGCAGGTGATTTTTCAGAAGACTCATCAGATATTAATGCAAACAAAGTAAGGCATCCGACAACAGGTACAGCAAATTACTCTGGCTCACAATCAGGTATAACGCTGACTGCAAGCAATGCCAATACAACGTTTAATGCACTAGGTGATGCTGATAGTGACAATGTTATTAGTATAGGTTCACGACAAATTACGATTGTGGCCGCAACAGGATTTAGCTATGACAGTACGCCATAATCCTACTGTTAACAAAATTGAGCAATGTGGTGCCACATTGATTGAACTCATTATTACCATCGTTATTATCAGTGTCGCACTGACAGGCCTTTTAAGTGTTGTTAATCTCACCACGCGCCATAGTGCCGATCCTATGGTCCAGCACCAGGCAATCGCCATCGCTGAAAGCTATTTAGAAGAAATCATGTTGCTGCCCATTACTGCTGAGAATGATGCCAGCACTGCTGACCGCTCAACATTCGACAATATCAACGACTATAATGGCTTATCAGATGCTCAAGCAAGTGATCAAAATGGTGATGTTATCGCCGGTTTAGAAAATTATTCTGTTGTAATCTCTATTAATGATGAAACCATCTCAAGCATCACAATGAAAGTAATTACCATTACCGTTAGCCGCTCAGGTACCCAAGATATAGTTCTTACTGGTTACAGGGCAGACTATTAATGTCACTCTATAAACAACAATCTGGTTTTACACTTATTGAGCTTATTATCACGATTGTACTAGGTGGGATTGTGGCAGGCATGACCACATCAGTTCTAACACTACCCATTAACGCTTATATTGACGTATCACGTCGAGCAACCTTAACAGACGTTGCTGAATCATCATTAAGAAGAATGCAAAGAGATATTAGACGCGCCTTGCCCAATAGTATTCGAATTACAAATGGTGGAAAAACATTAGAACTATTACATCTGGTCGATGGTGGCCGTTATCGTGCTAAACAGGATGGTAGCACCTCCACTCCTAGTAACCTTTTAGACTTCAGTCAAGCAGATACGAGTAGTGAGATTCTAGGTTCTCTGCAAAATATCTCAAACATCACGCTCGACAGTGGTATCAATAATGACAGGCTGTTCATTTACCCCGTCAATACTGATGAGATTTATACGGGCAATAATAGCGCAGTACTCAGTAGCTCAAGCACATCAACACTGTTAGATTTTGCCAGCACACAATTTCCCCTATCATCTCCTAACCAACGTTTTTTTATTGTTGATATGCCTATCACCTACCATTGCGACACTCTCTCACATTTGTTAATCCGTTATGAAGATTATGCGATACAAGCAAGCCAAGTCACACCTCCCAATACCCCGCTAGATACAGGTGGAGCACTGCAAGCCAATTACTTATCAGCTTGTGACTTTAATTATGATGATACAGGCTCTAGTACTCGTTCAGGCCTTGTCAGTTTATCATTGACCTTTACTGATGATGTCGGTGAGTCTGTCCGTCTAATTCATCAAGTTCATGTTGATAATCAACCATGATTAAGCAGCAAGGTATTACACTTATTGGTGCTATCTTTGTACTGGTCATTGTCAGTTTATTAGGACAATACTTAGTCACCATTGCTGGTGTGCAAAGACAAACTACTCTTTTGACATTACAGTCAGCACGCGCTTACCAAGCTGCAAATGCAGGTATTGAGTGGGCTATTGCAAGTATTTCTGCAAATCATAGCTGTCCGGCAACACCCCCTACTAGTTACAGTAGTTTGCCCAGTTTTTCAGTCACTACGAGTTGTAACACTTTAGAAGTTGTTAATGAAAATAATATTAGCTCAACAATTTACCAACTTACAGCAACCTCAAGCTTTAGTAGTTATGATCAAGTTGATTATGTATCTCGAACTCTACAAGTGGTTATTAATGATGAAATTTAACACCATAAGATTCATATTACTGTCATTCACAATGTCACTCAGCCTGCCTTACGCTACCTTTGCAGCAGAGTCATGTACTACAAGCCAAATTTCTGCAGATGAAGAAGAATTTCGAGGCATAGGCGGCTCAAGTGATACAAATGTTATTGCAGTAGGTCATGATTCACCGGCAAGTTTTTATCATTATGATGGTTCAACATGGACAAAACATGCTGATACATCAGACAAACAATTACATGATGTATCCGTTGTCAGTGATAACTTAGCCTATGCCGTAGGCCATGATGGTCGCATCATGCACTATGATGGTTCAAATTGGACTATTTTTTCATCTCCCTCTACAGCATATTTAACAAGCATATGGGCTAACACTGACTCTGATCTCTGGATCGTGGGTAAAAATAGTGATCTCCATCATTGGGATGGAAGTAGTTGGACCGATGTGTCCGGCTCTGGACAAGCAAATATTGACTCTGATGAAGACCTTCAAGATGCTTGGGGTAACGGTAACACTTTTTATACGGTTGAAAAAGATGGCGATCTCTATCGCTATACGAACAGCACTGATAGTTGGGACAAGTTTTCGGCCTGTAATTCAGCCTTTGCTATCGAAGCTGAAGCCTTATGGTCTGACGGTTCCGGTAATGTTTATATTGCCGGTAAAAATGGCAATGCCAGCGTACTCAAATACAATGAAGGCACTAATAGCTGTACAGAAATTGCTACAAGTAATTTGGAGGACAAATTTTCTGGCATTTACGGCTATGGCAGCACCCTATATGCAGTTGGTAAGAAGGGGCTGGTCTCAAGCAATATCTCTGGTAGCTGGGTCGCAACTCAAGATGCAGGTGTTGAAGATTATAAATCTGTCTGGGTATCAGATAGCAGTTCAGCCTACTACTCTGCAAAAAAAGGGGTTGTAACTAGCTGTACAAACACTATTGTCGCAGAGCCAGAACTAACTGCGATAGCAAGCTATCATATGGATAAAACTAGTTGGGATGGTAGCATCGGTGAAATAGGTGACACTTCAGGTAATAACTATCATGGTAGAGCGGTTAATGGTGCTACAACTCAAAATACGTCTCCAGCGATTATAGGGAACCCAGGTACCTGTGCCTATGGTGTCTTTGATGGTGGTGATGATTACGTTGAATTACCTAACTTTCCTAACCTTCAAAATAGCTTCACTATCACAGCTTGGATAAAAGGTGAGTCTAATGCTAATAGTATAATCTTCGCCGATGATGATAACAATCAAGGTGGCTATGCTTTGAGTCTTGGAAGTGACGGTCATGGAAAGCTACGCTTTTTGTCTAGAGATATAAACCCGACCACGCTTGATACAGGCAATATCATTCCCAATAAAAATAAATGGTACTTTGTCACAGCTGTACATAATGCTTCATCAAAACAACGCATTATCTATGTTAATGGTGTTGCAGAAGCGTCAGGGACCTATACTGGCACATGGGGTTCAGACTCTGGTACCGCGAGTATTGGTGGGGAAACTAACGCCTCATCAGAGGGTGCGAATTTTGCTCCATTCAAAGGTAATATTGATGAGGTCCAAGTATTTGGACAAGCCCTAAATCAATCACAAATACAAGAGCTCATGCTTCAAACACACCCTTGTGACGTCATTATAGAAGCAGCCAACTTTAATTGTGTAGCAACAAATAGTAACGGCATTACAGGACGGCTTTATACAAAACTCACTAATCAAGACTTTAACTTTGATGTGGTTGCACTACAAGGTGCAAGCACGATTGAGACCGCCTTTGCTAATACCGTGACGGTTGAGTTAGTTGATTCATCCTCCGGTGACTGTGGCACACACGCAGCAGTGTCGCCCGAGTTATCACAATCATTAAGCTTTACTGCTGGATCAGGCATCAAAACTACGGCTGATATTTTATCTACTCAAGCCTACCCTCAACTCAAGTGCCGAGTAACAGATTCCACCTCAGGTATCGCAGTTGTAGCTTGTTCTGCAGACTCATTTAGTATTCGCCCTGAAGCGTTTACCATTTCATCGCCTCTCAATAGTGGAACAAGTTCCGGTTCACCAACATCTAAAGCAGGTGAGGATTTTTCGATAACCGCAACAAGTGATGTCGCTAATTACAACGGTACACCAGTCATTGATTCAACAAAAGTACAAGCTCATGCTAGCGCCATTCAAACAGGTACACTTTCAGGTGACTTTAATGCAGCCGATCTGTCTAATGGCAATAGCACAGGTACAACTTTTACTTATGACGAAGTGGGTAATTTCTACTTTGATATTGAAGGCGTTATTGATTCTAACTTTACATCAATCGATAGTGCTTCAGGTGATTGCCTTATAAATAGTAGTTTAAACACAGAAAATGCAGAAGGTAAAATAGGCTGTAACATTGCCAACATCACAGAAAGTGATGTTATTGGACGGTTTACACCCGACCATTTTGAAATAAGTAGTGGAAGCATTATTAACCGAATTAATGAATCCTGTAGCCCCGCCTCCAACTTTACTTATACCAATGAGGCACTGCAAAGTAATTTCACATTAATCGCGAAGAACAGCTCAAATGTCACCACACAAAACTACCATGGTGATTTTGTTAAATTTGATGGTAGCAATCCAAATAACTTCAATTTTTCCGCTGTAGATTCATCATCATCAACAGCCTTATCTTCACAACTATCCTTAGTCTCTTCAAGCTGTTTATGGGGCGCGAGTAGTAATCATGGTCAAGGAATTTGCACCGCTAAATTAGGTGTAATCAGTAATGCGACAGAAGGCCCTTATAACGCTTTCCAACTAGGTATAGCCCCGAGTGATAGCGATGGTATTATCCTTGGCTCATATAACCTTGACACGACTATTCCAAGTGATGGAAATGATGCAGGATTAGTCGCTACAAGCACACTCCGTAGTGGCCGACTAGTCATTAGCAATGCCCATGGTTCAGAGCTGGTTGAACTGCCAGTACCACTATCAATCGAGTATTTTAATGGCCTAAACTGGTCCGTTAATACACATGATGATTGCAGCTCTATTACTCTAAACGATTTGACTAGAGTCCAATCAATTACTAATAGCATTACCAGTGCACCCTTGAATACACCACTTACCGCCACACTATCAACGGCTAGATTTTCCGATGGAAAGAACACATTAACCTTATCAGAGCCAGGGGAAAATAATATTGGTCATGTTGAAATTACAGCTGACTTGTCATCAATGCCATGGCTGCAATTTGATTGGAATGGTGATGGTAGTTTTGGGGATAACCCATCGGGACGAGCGAGCTTCGGAATATATAAAGGCAGTAAAAAGCTTATTTTCCGCCGTGAAGTCTATTGATAACTAGCTTATTTTTGTAGGTCGGATTTCAATCCGACACTGGGCCTTAATCAAAGGCTGAATGTTGGACTGAAGTCCAAGCTACAGCCACAATCACTTAATCACGATTCCACAATCTAGCAATGGCCTTACGCAAAGCACTTATTAGCTGTGACTTCCCGGTATAGCCTGTCTGTTTAAGAATATCTGACCGGTCTCGCTGCTGTAACACGACCATCACACAAAGTGTTTTCTGCTCTTGGCTAAGCAATAAAAACGCTGGAGTTCCGATATGTGTTTTCACATAACGCCATAAGGCCACTTGGCTAAATTCATAGCCCCGCTGCCCATTAGAAAAGGCTTCAATTTCCTGCTTATCCATCTGATCAAGCAATGCATTATGAGAAGGAAGCAACTGTGAAATTTGGACCACTAATATACTGTCTAAATGCTGAAACTGACTTTGCAATAAGTGTGGCCAATGTTGCTGAAAACGGTCAGTTGTGGCCGATAAGATGTCTTGCCCAAGCGATGACTTTGCTTTCAACATCATTATTGAATGGCTACCACTCACATCATCTTTATGAATACCAAGTCTTGCTGGCAAAAAGCCTGATTGAGACCAAAAGTTAACAACGTCAGCAATAATGCTAAAACTTGCGCCTAAAATATCACAATTAGCCTGTTCACCAATCTTATCTACTAAGCGTTTTCCTACGCCTCGCTGCTGTATTGCAGGATGTGTGGCAATACGAATAATGCGTTGATACCTTAGTCCACCTGCATTAAATACACCCGAATGTGCTAATAATGACTGGGGTAATAAATGTCCTTTTAAACGCCTTTTCCCTGCATAAATAGCAGATGATAAGTCATCATCTAATTGACCTTCTTTCACCAGCCAAGCACTCGCAACAATGTGACCTCGATAACGCATCACATAAACAGAAACATCATCACGTTCTAACATCATTTGTAAATCAGAGGGTCTAGTTCGATAATGTGCCAACACCATTAAGCCAAACAACTCTCGAAGATCTTGCTCATTGTGAACAAGTGTTTGTCGGTCAAGCTGTTCAAATTGGCATTGCTCGGAAACTGCATCACCAATCAACTCATCTTCAACCGGTACAGCATTCAATAATAAAGAGTCAAAACTAAAAGCTTCCAGACTGTCATTTTCAGACCAACGAATAGGTGTTTGCATTCGGTAGTTATGCCAGTTTGGCGTCCGCTTATTAAGTGTTTTTTGGAAACGTACAACAAAGCCACGGCCTGTTCCTTCATAGCCATGTAAAGTTGTAGAAAAAGCAATCCGAGAATACTTTTGCACTAATTGTTCTAACATTGAGGCAGGTATCGCAGCCGCTTCATCAACTAATAATAAGTCTGCTGTTTGTTCTGATTCAATTAATAGATCAGGTGCAACAAAGCGTATCTCTGCATTAGCCGTTGAAATCAATCCGGCTGAAACTTGAGCATGTGGCAATAATCGCTGAGCATGTTCAAACACAGTATCAACGGTCCTTAAACTTGGGGCTGTCACAAGAATAGTTTGCTTTCCCTCAAGCAATAATTGGGCAGCAGCAATACCTAGTGATGCCGATTTACCACGGCCTCGATCAGCAGATAAGACTAGCGGTCGACGACGATGGCCGTGCACAACTTTAAGAATAGCTTTAACTGCTTGTTGTTGGTCATCCGTTAAAACAATACTTTTAGGTGAGGGTGATAATGCTGGCTTAGTGAGAGTGGGTAAGTCTTGACCCTGCTGTACAATCGAAAACTGTTCATACTGCTGTTCAAACTCAGTAGTCACTCGCACAAATCGCTGCATAAAGAGATTATTATGGCTTTCAGTACCTAGCCATAAGATGATAACGCCCCCCTGCTTTACCGTGCCAACAAGGATACCGAAACTATCTGGATTAAAGTCATCTGTAGCATCAAAAACAACAGCATCGAACTCTTTTCCTAACTGTGTTTGAGCCTTCTTTTGTTTTGTACTTAGCGCTTGTTGAGGTGCTTCATCGGACAACCACAATGTTTGTCCAAGATCATAATCTGCCAACATGCTGTCAGATGCCATTTGGCACCAGTCTTTATTACCTTGAAGGATGACACACTGACGTTGCTGCATTAAATTACACACGCCTTGAGTGCTTTATCATTCCCATGAAAATAGGAATCCAACAGCATTAGATATGAATCCAGCCCATGCAGCCCTGCATTCGTGAGGATGACACTATTTTCTTTCAATAAGATAGTGTTAGTCTCCAGATCAATAATGCGGTGGCAACTCATGTTGCTGGCCAGACTCTTGTGTTGACGTTTGCATGGTATTAACTTGCACTTTCATCGATTCAAGAGCCAACTCGAGATTGGTAATTTGCTTTTGCTGATCGGTAACCACTTGATTCAGTTGTTCTAGCAAATCTTCTTGAAAGGCGAGCTTCATTTGTAAATCATCAATTGAATCTTGCATTAATCATCTCCATCATACGATAAAGCAGGTGCAAGCCAACGTTCGGCAACATCCATCGTCCAGTTTTTACGCTTGGCATAATCTTCTACTTGATCACGGTTAATCTTACCTAAGCCAAAGTATCGCGAGTCTGGATGAGCAAAGTAAAAACCACTCACCGCAGCTGTTGGTAGCATTGCATAACTGTCAGTAATCGTAATCCCTGCGTTCTTCTCAGGTTCTAATAGTTCCCATAACAAGCCTTTTTCAGTATGGTCTGGACAGGCAGGATAGCCAGGTGCAGGACGAATACCTTGATACTTTTCATCAATTAAATCTTCATTATTTAAAGATTCATTCGCCACATAGCTCCAAAGTTCGGTTCGCACACGTTCATGCATTCGTTCTGCAAATGCTTCTGCCAATCGATCCGCCAAGGCTTTCAGCATAATGCTGTGATAATCATCATGATCATCTTCAAAGCGATTCACATGCTCATCAATACCAATACCTGCAGTCACTGCAAAACCACCGATATAATCGTTCACACCACTGTCCTTAGGTGCAATAAAATCAGCTAAAGCAGCATTGGGTCGACCGGGAGGACGCTCACCTTGTTGGCGTAAGCTATGCAGTGTCATACGCACTTCGCTACGACTCTCATCGGTATACACTTCGATGTCGTCATCATTAACACTGTTTGCTGGGAATAAACCAATAACGGCACGTGCCGTTAGCCATTTTTCATCAACAATTTTAGTCAACATTGCTTTTGCATCACGGAATAAATGAGTTGCATGCTCACCGACCACTTCATCTTCTAAAATGCGTGGAAACTTACCTGCCAACTCCCAAGCTTGAAAAAATGGTGTCCAATCAATACGATCAACTAATTCTTCTAATGGATAATCATCAAAGGTTTGCACACCTAATTTTTTAGGTAGCGTTGGTGTATATGCCGGCCAATCAATCTTGGTTTTATTGGCTCTAGCATCAGCAATATTTAACTGGCGACGCGTACTCTTACGGCCTTTATGACGCGCACGTTTTTCTTCATAATCTGCTTTAACCTTGCTGACAAAATCATCTCGAAGATCTTTACTTAATAAACTTTGAGCCACACCTACTGCACGTGAAGCATCTTTCACATAGATACTACAGCCATGGTAGTTATGTTCAATTTTCACCGCGGTATGAATCAATGATGTTGTAGCACCACCAATCATTAATGGAATCTCAAAACCTAAACGCTCCATCTCTTTAGCTACATGTACCATTTCATCCAGAGAAGGCGTAATCAAACCAGATAAACCTATAATATCAACATTTTCTTGTTTAGCTTTTGTCAGAATATCAGCACACGATACCATCACGCCCATATCAATAATTTCGAAGTTGTTACATTGCAATACAACGCCTACGATATTTTTACCGATGTCATGAACATCGCCTTTAACCGTAGCCATTAAAATCTTACCGTTATTGCTAACTTCTTCACCCTCTTCTTTTTCATCTTCGATGAAAGGCATTAAATAGGCTACGGCTTTTTTCATCACTCGGGCAGACTTAACGACTTGAGGTAGGAACATCTTACCTGCACCAAATAAGTCTCCGACGACATTCATACCATCCATCAAAGCGCCTTCAATGACCTGAATAGGTCGCTCTGCATTTTGACGACATAATTCAGTATCTTCGTCGATAAAGTCAGTAATACCTTTCACTAAGGCATGTTCCAATCGTTTTTCAACAGACCATGAACGCCACTCTAAATCTTCTTTAACTTCAACTTTCTTACCATCACCACGGTATTTTTCTGCAATATCTAATAATCGTTCTGTTGCATCATCACGGCGGTTTAAAACAACATCTTCTACACGTTCACGTAATTCTTCTGGCAAATCATCATAAATTGCTAATTGACCTGCGTTAACGATCCCCATATCCATACCCGCTTTAACTGCGTGATATAAGAACACGGCATGAATCGCTTCACGTAGTGGGTTATTGCCTCGGAATGAAAATGAAACATTACTTACCCCACCACTGACCATAGCATGAGGTAATGCTTGTTTAATATCTTTTACCGCTTCAATAAAATCAACGGCATAATTATTATGCTCATCAATACCCGTGGCAATCGCAAAAATATTGGGATCAAAGATAATATCTTCAGGTGGAAAGCCTACTACTTCGGTCAGCAACTCATACGAACGGGTACAAATCTCACGCTTCCGTTCTCGTGTGTCTGCTTGGCCTTGTTCATCAAATGCCATCACAATCACAGCCGCGCCATAACGACGAACTAATTTAGCTTGTGCGATGAACTTATCTTCACCTTCTTTCATGCTGATTGAGTTAACAATCCCTTTACCCTGAATACATTTTAAACCCGCTTCAATCACTTCCCATTTCGAGGAATCGATCATAATCGGTACACGACTAATATCAGGTTCGGAGGCGATCAAATTTAAAAAGGTAATCATTGCCTCTTTAGAGTCCAACATGCCTTCATCCATGTTGATATCAATGATAGGTGCACCATTTTCAACTTGCTGACGTGCAACAGTTAGTGCTTCATCATAATTTTCTTCTTTGATTAGGCGTGCAAAGCGTGCTGAACCCGTTACATTGGTACGTTCGCCCACATTCACATAAAGGCTTTCTGGTGTAATTGTGAACGGTTCAAGTCCACTTAAATTACAGTAATGTTTATTCTCAACAGGCACACGAGGAGCAACGCCATCTACCGCTTTCGCAATCGCTTTAATGTGAGCAGGTGATGTACCACAACAACCACCCACAATATTTAAGAAGCCCGATGTTGCCCATTCATTCATTTGTGCTGACATCACCTCGGGGGATTCATCATATTCACCAAATTCATTTGGCAAACCCGCATTGGCATGGGCACTAATGTGGCAGGTAACAATTCCTGATAAGGCTTCAATATACTGACGTAATTGCTCTGCCCCTAATGCACAGTTCAAACCGATACTAATAGGCTGTACGTGCGCTAATGAATTCCAGAATGCTTCTGCTGTTTGACCTGATAATGTACGGCCACTGGCATCGGTAATGGTGCCGGAGATCATGATTGGTAATTGAACATCATGCTGATCAAAATATGTTTCAATCGCAAATAAGGCTGCTTTAGCATTTAAAGTATCAAATACCGTTTCGACCAATAATAAGTCAGAGCCACCATCAACCAAACCTGCAATCGCTTCTAAATAAGATTCAACAAGTTCGTCATAACTCACATTACGAAAGCCTGGATTATTCACATCAGGTGAAATGCTTGCAGTTCGATTTGTTGGGCCTAATACACCGGCAACAAAACGTGGTTTGTCAGGGTCGTTTGCAGTAAATTCATCTGCTACTTCACGCGCTAATCTTGCAGATTCTTTATTTAGCTCATAAACGAGCGCTTCCATCTGATAATCAGCCATCGCAATCGATGTGCCATTAAACGTATTTGTTTCAACAATATCAGCGCCTGCTTCAAAATATGCGCGATGAATATCACTAATAATTTTGGGCTGCGTTAGAGATAAAAGGTCATTGTTACCTTTGACATCACAGGGATGTTCGACAAAACGTTCGCCACGGTAATCTTCTTCTTCCAGCTTATAGCTTTGGATCATCGTACCCATCGCACCATCAAGGATGAGGATACGCTGTTGCAGAAGTTGTTTTATATCGTGAATTTTAGCAGTCAAAATCAGGGTTCCTAGGAGGAAGTCATGTTTAATTTAACTGCTCATTATACCAGATGAAAGCATTCTCCTTAACCGTAAGATTTATACGTCAAATAGCCCTTCCATCAGGGTAAAAGTTGGCTCATAATTGAACTAACGTAACGTTTAAATTATGACAGAAAGGACTAGCTTCTTATGATCAAAAAAACCAGCACTGGCAAACGTTTATTTGTACTCGATACAAATGTATTAATGCATGACCCCACTGCATTATTTCATTTTGATGAGCATGATATTTTTCTCCCCATGGTTGTTTTGGAAGAGCTTGACCACGGTAAAAAAGGCTTATCAGAAGTCTCACAAAATGTGCGTCAAGTTAGTCGTTTCCTTGATGAACTGATGTTTAAGATCGACGATCCTGCTGATATTTCCCTAGGAATCCCTCTTCCAAGTGTTGGTTCAAACGAAGAAGCACGTGGGCGTCTATTTTTCCAAACTACTCAAGTTGCTCAAAACCTGCCAAAAGAATTGCCTGGCTCTAAGGCTGATAATGATATTTTGGGCATTGCAATCAGCCTGCAACAAGAAAAAACAGACACCACTGTTATCCTCGTTTCTAAAGATATCAATTTACGTATTAAGGCATCAGTACTGGGTATTAATGCTGAAGACTATTTCAATGACAAAGTACTTGATGATGTTGACTTGCTTTACCTCGGTGCAACAGAGCTACAAGCTGATTTCTGGGATGACCTTAATCGCCTAGAGTCATGGACTGAAGATGGACGTACCTTTTATGAAATTGAGGGAGACATTGTTAAAGACTGGTATCCCAATCAACTCATCTACTCTCCTGGTGATGATAATGCTATAGAAGCCATCGTCAGAAGTGCCTCAGGTGAATCGGCCACGATTGAGTTACTGCATGACTTTAGAAAAGATAGCCATGCCATTTGGGGGGTAACGGCACGTAATCGAGAACAAAATTTTGCTCTTAACTTACTTATGGATCCTGAAGTGGATTTTGTCAGTCTTCTAGGTCAAGCAGGAACAGGTAAAACACTGCTAACACTTGCTGCCGCATTAACACAAACCATTGAGCACAAACGTTATTTTGAAATAATCATGACGCGAGTCACGATACCTGTTGGTGAAGATATTGGCTTTCTACCCGGAACAGAAGAAGAGAAAATGACACCGTGGATGGGCGCCTTAATGGATAATCTAGAGGTCCTCAATAAAACAGATATATCCGATGGAGAATGGGGACGCCAAGCCACTAATGATTTATTGCAAAGCCGTATTAAAGTCCGTTCTCTCAACTTTATGCGAGGAAGAACTTTTTTAAATCGCTTCCTGATTATTGATGAAGCTCAGAACCTTACATCCAAACAAATGAAAACCCTCATCACCCGCTCAGGCCCTGGAACTAAGGTCGTGTGCTTGGGTAATATTGCCCAAATTGACACCCCTTACTTAAGTGAAACAACCTCAGGGCTAACCTATGTTGTAGACAGATTTAAAGAGTGGGATCACAGCGGACATATTACTTTATTGCGTGGTGAACGTTCTCGCTTAGCAGACTTTGCATCTGATCATTTATAATTCTGTCATAATATAGAGATAGTCGTAATTATTTAAGATCATACTTTGCTATCCTTAGCTTAAATACTAAACAGCAATAGTTGGGAGCCCAAGCTACATGGAAAACATGCCTGAATTTAACAGTGACCGCCGTGAGTTCTTTCGAATTACGGATAGCGTTTACCTTGAGTTTTCAGAATTAGATCAGAATGAGGCAGAGCGTCTCGTTCCGATCATTAGAAACCCTGTTCATAATGATAGTAGTGAACAGAAGCAAAAACTTGACTCCATTCAGACAAACCTTAGCCATGTAATAGATCAAATTAATCAGACTGATCGAGATATAGCAAAAGCACTTCGTCTACTTGATGAAAAAATTAACCTCGTCTCACAATCAATTCAGCTGCAACAAAGCCATTCTGATAAGCGAGATGCTGTTGATGCTAATATCAGTGGTGGTGGTATGGCATTCCTAACATCAGACGCATATTCCAATAAAGCAACCGTCGAAATTCATATTGAGTTTCAATCTTCAGGCAGTGTTATTCATGCCATTGCAAATGTTGTAAGCTGCACCAAGGTCTACGATGCACCCAAAGAAACACCTTATTTATTACGCCTTATCTTTAGCCATATGAGCGAGTTAGATCGTAACTTATTGGTTAAACATACATTATCTCGCCAAGCTTTAGAGCGAAGACTCAGCAAAGAACAAGCTGAACACTAAGCGAATTTCTTACGTGTGAATGCATAATACATAACTGGGATCACCAGTAGTGTTAACACGGTAGAGACTAATATCCCGAACAATAATGATACTGCTAAACCGCTAAAGATTGGGTCATTGAGAATAAACAGTGCCCCAAGCATAGCAGCGACAGCCGTTAATATAATGGGCTTAGCCCGCACAGCGGCGGCTTGAATAACAGCCTCCTCAAGTTTCATCCCATCAGCCGTAGCCTGATTAATAAAGTCCACCAGCAAAATAGAATTTCGCACAATAATCCCTGCCATGGCAATCATGCCTATCATCGATGTTGCAGTGTACTGGACACCCAATAATGCATGCCCTGGCATAACACCAATAATCGTCAATGGAATAGGTGACATGATTATGAGCGGAACAAGATAGGATTTAAACTGTGCCACCACGAGTAGATAGATCAATATAATACCCACGGCATAGGCTAAGCCCATATCACGAAATGTTTCGTAGGTTACCTGCCATTCGCCATCCCATTTGATACTATTTTCAACAGGTAAGATCGGTGCATTAATAAAGAATTGATCAATTTCTGAGCCTTTTAAACGGCTGACAATATCAAACATCCCGTATAAAGGACTATCAAGTTCTCCAGCCATATCAGCAGTCACAAATGTCACAGGCAGTAAGTCTTTATGATAAATCGTTTGTTCACGTTCAGTTTGAATAACATTAACCACATCACCTATCGCAATCAAATTACCCTCTTTATTTCTAAGACGGAGTTTTAAAACGGATGATAAATCAGCTTGTTCACTAATAGGCAGTTGTAAGCGAAGAGGAACAGCATATTTTACTGATGAATCATGCAAATAACCTACATCTTGACCCGCTAAACTCATTGTCACTGCGGTCACAATTTGCTGCTGTGTTAGGCCTAAAAGCGCAGCCTTCTCACGATCAACTTCTATGACATTTCGCAATGCCTTTGTCTCGACTGTATCATCAATATCAACGACATCATCAGCTTGCTCGAAGACATGACGGATCTGCTTTGCAACGATCAATTGACTGTCATAATCTAAACCATAAACTTCAGCAACAAGCGGCGCTTGTACCGGCGGACCAGGAGGAACTTCTACAATTTTGACATTGCCGCCCCAACGCTGACCAATTTCCTGCAAAGCAGTTCGTGTCGAACTAGCGATTTCATGGCTTTTACGATCACGCAATGTTTTATCAATTAAATTAACCTGAATATCAGCAACTTCCGCTCCTTCACGTAAATAATATTGTCTCACCAAACCATTAAAATTCATTGGTGATGCTGTACCGATATAAGCTTGATAATCGGTGACTTCTGGCACAGTTGCTAGATAGGCACCTAACTCACGAACTAAACCTGATGTTCGCTCTAAGCTAGCATCTTCCGGCATATCAACAATAACCTGAAATTCAGACTTATTATCAAAAGGTAACATCTTAAGTGTTACTAACTTCATCACGCCTAGACCAACTGAACCAGCAATAAGTGCAATCATCACCAAGAGTAATACCCACCGCCAAAAACGACTGGACTTATTTAACACAAACAAGCCTATAGTCGTGTGGAAAAACCGGTAACTTAGCGTGCTTTTTTGTGGGCTATCACTTGCAGCAGCACTATGAGCATGACGCTTCTTTGCCATCATCCTTAGTGCCATCCACGGTGTCAGAATATAAGCCACTAATAATGACAATAACATTCCGATGCTCGCATTAATTGGAATAGGACTCATATAAGGTCCCATCAATCCCGTTACAAATGCCATTGGTAATAATGCGGCTATAACCGCAAATGTAGCTAAGATAGTTGGCCCACCTACTTCATCAACCGCTAATGGAATAATATCTCTTAATGACTTATTTCCAGCTTGTTGGTGGCGATGGATATTCTCCACCACCACAATGGCATCATCCACTAAAATTCCAATGGAGAAAATCAAAGCAAATAATGACACTCTATTAAGGGTAAAGCCCCAAGCCCATGAAGCAAACAACATCAGCATTAGGGTAATAATGACGGCCACACCGACAATAAAGGCTTCACGCCAACCGAGTGCAAACAGCACTAATAAAATGACGGCAATGGTGACAAAAACTAATTTCTTAATTAAAGTCTGAGCTTTATCATCTGCTGTCTGTCCATAATTTCTAGTGACGGTGACTTCAACACCATCAGGCACAACAATCCCTTTAAGCGCTTCAAAACGATCAATAACCGCATCAGCAATATCAACAGCATTCATACCCGGTTGCTTTGCAATCGCCAAGGTCACAGCAGGAAACTCTCCCTGAACATTTATACCTTTGCTCTGAGCAGCAGGACCCGCTCCAAACCATGCATAACGTGTTGGCTGATCTGCACCTGTCAGTACAGTTGCAACATCTTTCAAAAACACAGGGGAATTACCTTTAACACCAATAACGACTGATGAAATATCCTCAATGGTTGTTAAAAAAACACCAGCTTGTACAGACGATTGTTGATCTTGTTTAACTAATAGGCCTGCTTCAGCTGAACTATTTGCAGCCAACAAAGCGTACTTTAATTCTTCTAAGTCAATGTCGTAAGCAGCGAGTCTTTGAGGGTCAAGCTGAATTCTCACCACATTATCTGGGCCACCTAATGTATAAATATCACGGGTACCCGGTACTCGTTTCAATTCAACTTCTACAGCATGAGCAACCTTTTGCAGTTCATGAGCACCACGCTCTGGATCAGCCGTCCATAACGTTAGACTTACAATGGGTACATCATCAATGCCTTTCGGTTTAATAATGGGCTGAGCAACGCCTAGCTGTGTAGGTAGCCAATCACTGTTTGAATAAATTTTATTGTATAAACGAACAATGGCTGCCGTTCGTTCTTGACCCACTTCAAACTGAGCGGTCAGTATCGATAAGCCAGGTTTTGAAACAGAATAAACATGTTCAATCCCACTAATTTCAGAAATTATTTGTTCTGCAGGTGTTGAGACTAAACGTTCAACCTCGCCTGCTGATGCGCCAGGATATGCAATGAAAATGTTTGCAAAAGTCACATCGATTTGTGGCTCTTCTTCACGGGGTGTGACAAGAACAGCAAAGACGCCCAATAACAAACCAATTAAAGCTAATAAAGGCGTAATCTCAGTATCTTGATATGCCTTAGCAATACGCCCTGAGAGCCCAAGGTTCGCTGTAGTCATAGTGCAGACCTTGAACTATTTAACTTCAACATTCTTGCTGCTTGTAGTGGATCTAATACCACCTGTTCACCAACAGATAAACCCGCTAATACTTCACGTTGTCCACCCGATAATGTTCTGCCCAAACGTATATGTCTAAAAGTGAGCACTTGGCCCGCTTTCACATAAATACCAGAGACTTCACTGCGCTGCACAATCGCGGCTTGAGGAACCACTCGAACCATCTCATCACCCACAACAAACTGCAACTTGGCAAATAATCCGGGGTAAATATTGTCAATGCCTTCGGGTAAGTCGACACGCACTTTAAAACTATGACTTTTCACATCAGCCTGAGGTACAACTGTAACCTTAGTACCTTTAATTTCTCGCCCATCCAAAAAGGTTAACATCGGTGTGTTTGCAGACTGAATAGACGCCAACAGATATTGCGGCACCTTCACTACTGCACGTAAGGCGTTCAATGATATGCCTGACATTAAATGTTGCCCAGGACTTGCCATCTCACCCAGTTCAATAAAGCGTTCCGTCACAACACCACTATAAGGAGCGATAATTTGGGTATATGACAGTTGAACTTTTGCTTCATCTAATTGTGCTTGATGTGCTTTACGTTGGGCTTGAACGGCTTGAACCTTGGCATTTGCAGCTGCAATATTAGCTATTGCAGCATCAAGTGCCGCTTGAGCTAACAATTTCCGCATAAATAAATCTTTAACACGCTTTTCTTCAGCTGCCGATTCTTTTTGACGTGCAACTGCTTCACGGTTTTGAGCTGCATCAGCTAGTAAACTTGCTTGAATTTGAGCGACCCGTGCCTGAAATTCTTCATCTCGGAATTTCATTATCAATGCATCTTTGGGGACAACATCATTGACATCGAAATTAAGCTCAACAACTTGAGCAGAGATCCGTGATGAAATCGTTGAATGATGAATAGCTTCAATGACGGCATCAAACACTTCAAGCTGAGGAAATAGTTTATCTTCTACATAAACCGTCTCTAAATTAGACTCAGCAAAACTCGCTGTAAAACTACTCATCAATACGCTTGTTAGCAAAGCCAAAATAAGTGTCCGAATAGTGTCGCGCTTCATAGCATAAGCCTTGTTCGATTTAATTATGAATACTCTGCATCAACTCGCTTATTGATGCAATAAAAGCTATATATTAGCAAATACTAATTATCAAGCCAATGTTTTACAAATATTTAACATTTCTCTTTTTATCAAAGTGTATGATGTCTCCATGTTCTCTTTAAGATATAAAGGAAATCAAGATGAAATTTTCATGGTCACTACTAACACTTTCAATGTGCTTAGCTTTACCTAGCTTTGCTAATGAGGTTGCCGAACAACAAGCAACACTACAGGATCAAGCATCCGTTGCTGTCACCATCTACAATGAAAATCTTGCTCTTATTAAAGACCAAAGGAAAATAACTTTAAATGCAGGTTTTAATAAGTTGGCTTTTCGTGGAGTGAGCGCTCGAATTCGTCCAGAAACAGCATTACTCCGTAGCTTAAACCCTAACAATGAAGTACATGTTTTAGAGCAAAATTTTGATTTTGATTTATTAACCCCGCAAAAATTGCTCGAAAAATATACCGGTAAACAAGTAAAACTAGCAAGAACCAATATTGCAACGGGAATAGAAACAATTGAAACAACCACAGTATTAAGTACACATGGCGGTATTGTGCTTAAAGTCGGAAATAAAATTATAACCAATCCTCAAGGCGAATACATTTTTGATAATGTGCCCGACAAGCTACGAGACCAACCCACTCTTGTTACTCAACTTACAAGCTCAAGTAATGAGCCACAAACCCTCGAGCTAGGCTATCTAACGAGTGGCTTATCATGGAAAGCAGATTATGTTGCTGAATTAAATGCTGATGAAACACAGCTTGATTTAACTGCTTGGGTCACATTAAACAACATCAGTGGAACCAGTTATAACAATGCAAAGTTGCAACTTGTAGCAGGCGATGTCAATCAAGTTCAAGCAGAATCAATAACCATGGTCATGTCACGATCGACTATGATGGATATGATGCCTAAAACTAATGAAGTGAAAGAAGAAAGTCTATTTGAATATCATCTCTATTCACTTCCACGTAAAACAGATCTTGCCAATAAGCAGATCAAACAAGTCTCTTTACTGTCTGCCAATCAAGTGCCAACAACAAAACAGTATCTCCTGCAAGGTAACGACTATTACTACAATAGTAGTTATGGTCAATTAGGTCAGAAGATAAAAATTGGCGTATTTGTCGAGTTCAATAACAGTGAGCAAGCACACTTAGGTATTCCCCTACCAAAAGGCATTGTCCGTGTGTATAAAAATGATAGCAAAGGTAATGCTCAATTTGTTGGCGAAGATGATATTGATCACACAGCCAAAAATGAGGATATTCGTCTAAAACTAGGGGATGCTTTTGATGTTACTGCCAATAAAAAACAAGTAGACTTCAAAAAAGCACGCTTCAATACCCCCTATCATAGCGCCTATGAAAGTGCCTATGAAATTGAATTGAAAAATGCAAAATCGGAAGCTGTTACGGTCACAGTTCGAGAACCCGTTCCTGGTGAATGGACAATTATAAAAGAAAATCATTCCCATACTAAAGCAGCATCAGGCACAGCAGAATGGCAGGTCACAATTCCTGCTGAAAGTAGTAAAACATTAGCGTATCGAGTATTAGTGAAATATTAAAAGGGATTACTTAAGCACAGCGAGTTGTTCATTGACTTGCTGTGTTCCTACGGCTTTAATGTATTTTTTATTCACATAGCCCAATTGACCACCGGCCACTTTCACCTGTAACCACGGTGAATGTTCATGATCCAATATTGCCAATTTATCTTGTTGGTTTAGCACTGTTTCTGCCGTGAACTTTGTACCGGGTCCTGAACGTAAGTATAAATTTTCTACTGAGATAGAATAAGGATAACCATTCTCTTTAAAGAACTCCCTTGTTTGGAATATATTCTCAGCTAATTGAATATCTGAATCATCAAGCTCAATCTGTAAATCTGGTGCATCCCATGTTGAAAGCAAACGTCTAAAAAGGTCGTCTTCAACTCGCACTAATTGCTCATCACTAATATTTTCAGTCGCCGAATAAATGCCCACAACGATATCAACAGGCGTTAGTGGAACACTACCACCTTGGCTTTTTGCAATATGGTGGCCTTGCCATAACATCTCATTATTTTTAGCACGAATAAGCTGCATTCTAATGCCAATAGAGACCTGCGAATAAATACCATAATGATTTGCACTATAGTCAACAACTTCACTCAGCAACAAGCCATCACAGTTCAGCTCAGAGGCAATTGCGGCATAACTGGAGCTATCATTACCATGTGATGAGACAACATCATTCACCTTGTCAATTTCTATATCACGATATGGATAAGGTGCAAGGTGTGCATATAGGTTCCAACGAAGCTGCTCTAAAGCCTTAGCATTCAACTCCAAATCAATTTTTGTTATTTGGTCATTAGCAGTGTGTTTACTTTCCGGTGGCGTGGCATTAAGACCATTATGTAATGGTAAAACGGCAATACAATTCGGAGGTGTTGTTTTAAAACTGTCTGCCAACTTAAAATGCACAGGGTTAATAGCAGACACTGTAGAAGAATTTTCTGCCACATTACCATCATTAATATAAGTGGGAGACATTGCTGCACAGCCCGTTATTAAAAGCATCATTAACAGCGTGCTTAACACACTGATAGAACGTCCAGCCATGATTCATATCCTTTTGTTTTTTATAGATTATAACTACAATCTACAACAACATTCCTTGTGATCACTGCAGTTTGTGACCTAGTTCATGAATTCATTTCTAAACTAATAACATTTAACAACAATTGTTATTTGAAACTTATTTAAGCTGAACTTTGGATAAGAATAGTCATCCAGTGTTCAGCTTATTTATTACAACATACTTTTTGCTTGTTCTAATAACGCCATAATTTCTACATCACTTGGTTTTAGGCTCAATGCCTGTTGATACGCATAAACAGCATCAGCATCACGCCCCAGATTGGAATACGACCTTCCAAGCATTAACCACCCTTGTAAATTATCAGGATTCGCTTCTAACTTAGTTCTTAACCGCATCACCATGGCACCAACATCAATAGTTTGTCCATTTGGTGCAACCATCTTTTTCTCGATATTATCGGGAAGTTCAGTATTTTTATTTGAGGATATGGCCTTTTCTGCCCGATCAAGAGCCAGTTGAATATCACTATCATTAGGCAATAAAGCATCTGCTTTTTGATAGGCTGCAAGTGCTTGTTCGAACTGCTCGTAATGCATATAGGTCAAGCCCATCATCATCCAACCTCGAACATCATCTGGGTTTTGTTTCAGTCGTTGTTGTAAGCTTTCAAACATTGAAGAAATATCACCCACCTTGCCATTTGTGTCGCGCTCAACGGATACAGAAGTGCTTTGCTCATTTGTCTGTTGCATCGTAACAAATGACGGGCTGCCCAATAGGTAATAAAGGGCAATAACCGTTATCGGGACCAGTACGACTAAAATACTACTCATCGTATAATCAGTGCCAGAATCAACACTTACTTCACTCGTCTGTACTGCAAGATCACTGTAAAGCGTTTTTTCAAGATCACTCCGAGCTAAATCATACTCCTGCTGGTTTATAACACCCTGCTGCTTATCTTCTTTAAGTTTTATCAGTTGATCTTGTGCAATGTGTATATTTTGCTCACGACGGTTTTCAGCGTGATCTTTTGCTGTTCGAACGAGTGGCAATAGGATAATAACGAGGGCGGTAACAATCATTAAGGCGATAAAAAACCAAAGCATTATTTTTCTCCATCATCTAATAAATGTTTAATATGATCTTGCTGCTCATCACTAAGTGGCTCATCAGCTAATTCTTTTCTTGCGCTTAGTGTTTTGATTAGCACTAGTATGCCAACGATTAACAAAATGAATGGACCAAACCACAATAACGCCGTACTTGATTTAACAGGTGGACGATAGAGTACAAAGTCTCCGTAACGCTGTGTCATATAGTCCACAATCTGTGCCTGAGACTGTCCCTTAATGACCATTTCATAGGTCTGTTGACGTAAGTCTTTAGCCAGTCCGGCATTGGAAGCCGATAGATTTTGATTTTGACAAACCAAACAGCGTAATTCTTCGATCATTTGTTTATAGAGCTGTTCATGTTCCGCTCGTTCAAACTGATACGTCTCAATAGCAGCCTGTAATTGCAGGGGGGAAACCAATAACAATAAAATAGTAATCCACTTTTTCATTATGATGACTCCTGCTCAAGCTCAATAATTAAAGGCATGATCGTGTCATTAATAGATTGCTGGGTAACAGGTCCAATATTTTTGTAACGAATAATACCTTTCTTATCGATAACAAACGTTTCAGGTACGCCATAAACGCCCCAATCAATACCTGTACGACCATCATGATCTACCGCGACACTGACATAAGGGTTACCTAAGTCATCCAACCATTGTTTTGCTTGTTCAGCATTGTCTTTATAGTTTAAACCGATAACATCAATCTGATTATTTTTAACAAAGCGGTTAATCACTTGATGCTCAGACCGACAAGCACTACACCATGAAGCCCACACATTCAATAACCAGACTTTGCCTTTCATATCCTCAAGGCTAATACTATCTGTGCTCGCATAGAGTTTTGGTAAATTAAAGTTGGGAGCGGCTTTACCAATATAAGGAGAAGGTACTTCCCTTGGATCTAAGGTTAAACCAACGCCCAACAAAATAACTAATAGAAAAAACAGTATCAATGGCAAACTATTTTTCATTATCACACCGCCTCAACTTTGATTTTTTCACGACGTCGGTAACGTTTATCCATTGCTGCTAATAAACCACCTAATGACATAATTAAAGCACCCATCCAAATCCAACGTACAAAGGGTTTGTGATAGATTCGAAGACTCCAACTCCCGCCGCCAAGCGACTCACCCAAGGCAACAAATAAATCTCTAAACAACCCTGCATCAATAGCCGCTTCTGTCATCGGCATGGTTGATTGACTATATGTCCGTTTTTCAGGATGTAATAAAACCAAATGCTTTCCAGCTTCACTCGCTTCAACAACGCCTTGATAGGCTATATAGTTATCACGACGAACTTCTTTCACACCAATCAATTTGAATTGGTAATCACCTATTTCGTAAAACTCACCAGGCGCAAGACGTACATCTTTTTCATGGCTGTACATGGATGTTAAGGTAATTCCCGTTACAGTAACAGCCATACCAAGATGAGCGATCACGGCTCCCCATGTTGATAATGGTAGTTTAAACGGCGAGGTATTGGAGTTAAGCAGCCATAACAATGCCGTTAATGCCACCCAGCTTGCTGAAATCAAACCAATAAAGGTCAACCAATGCTGTTCTGGTGCAAATAACAACGGTAATAAAATAGCAATAACCAATGATACAGCCAGAGGAATAATAGCCTGTCGACTTAATCGTGACACACTATCTTTTTTCCAACGAATGAAAAAACCAAACCCCATTAATAAATACAAAGGAACGGCCAACCAAACCATCACTTGATTAAAGTAGGGAGGTCCAACAGATATCTTGCCAACACCCATTGCATCTAAGACCAATGGGTAAAGTGTTCCGAGTAAAACAGTTCCTGCCATCGTGGCAAGAATAACGTTATTCAGCAATAAACCTGTTTCCCTCGACACAAGGGAAAATTGCCCAACAGAGCGTAGTGAGGGGGCTCGCCATGCATATAGCACCAGAGAACCACCAACAACAATAATGAGGAATACTAAAATAAACACACCTCGAGCAGGATCAGTTGCAAAAGCATGCACTGATGTTAATACCCCTGAACGAACCAAGAACATGCCTAACAAACTCAATGAGAAAGCAAAAATTGCGAGTAAGACTGTCCACGATTTAAAGGCTGCACGCTTTTCCGTTACGGCAAGAGAGTGAATCAAAGCAGTCCCTACTAACCAAGGCATTAAGGATGCATTTTCAACAGGATCCCAAAACCACCAGCCGCCCCAACCTAATTCATAATAAGCCCACCAGCTACCTAAAGCGATCCCTAGTGTCAAAAAGACCCAAGCGATATTGGTCCACGGTCGAACCCATCGTGCCCAAGCGGCATCTAATTTACCATCAATCATCGCAGCAATTGAAAAAGCAAATGCAACAGAGAAACCCACATAGCCCATATAAAGCATGGGTGGGTGTATTGCTAAACCTGGATCTTGTAACAAGGGGTTAAGACTTCGGCCATCTACAGGCGCAGGAAATAAACGCACAAATGGGCTTGATGTAAATAGCATAAATGAAATGAAACCAACACTCACCATACCCATCACACTAATGACTCGCGCGAGCATAATCTTTGGAATACTCGAGCTATAGATACTGACTGCAACCGTCCACGATGACAGTAATAATGCCCAAAGTAATAAAGAACCTTCATGAGCACCCCAAACACCAGATATCTTATAAAGCAAAGGAAGTGCAGTATTGGATGTTGAGGCAACATAACGAACAGAAAAATCATTCACCAAAAATGAATAGCTTAGACACGCATAAGCAATAGCAATAAAAAACAAATGTCCACGCGCGACAGGGGTTGCTAAGTTAACCCAACGTGTTTTACCGAATTGAGCCCCAGCTAAAGGAATCAATGCTTGGATCACTGCCAATACAAGCGCGATGATGAGTGCTGCATGACCTATTTCAGGAATCATTCTTGGTTACCTTTACTTTTCTCTAATGCATCACTGACTTCTGGTGGCATATAGTTTTCATCATGCTTCGCTAGCACTTCAACGGCAACCACAACACCTTCATCACTCATTTGACCTCGAGCAATAATACCCTGTCCCTCTCTAAACAAATCAGGAAGAATACCTTCATAACTCACCGTAATCACTTCATTATGATCTGTTAAATCAAAAAATACAGTTAAGTTATCAACTTCTCTTCTGACACTGCCCTCAACCACAAGACCACCTAATCGAAAATCATGATTTTCAGGTGCTTTTCCCTCTTTTATCTCCGTGGGAGAATAAAAAAACATCATATTTTCATTAAATGCTTTCAACGCCAGTGTTGTTGCGATACTGATCCCCAGCAACATGAACACAACCATAATGAGTCTCTGTTTACGTCTAGGCGTCATCAGACTTCACCTCGTTTAATTGCTGAATATCACTGGCTCTTTGAAGGTTTCTTTTATGCCTCATACTTGGTCCTATAATATTTATCAATAATACTGCAAAGCCGAGTGCATATGAGGTCCACACATGAAAAGCATAACCGCCCATATAAAAAAACTCACTCATGCTGTTCTCCATCAATCACTTTATTTAACCACTTACTGTTAGGCTCTCTCTCAACCAACTCTGCTCGTGCTCTTATCAGTAAAGAAATGGCATAAAATACTTTAAATGCAGTTGCCATAACTAATAAAGGTATGAGCATCTCGGTCGCCATGCTAGGTTTATCTGTCATCGTAACCGTTGAGCCTTGGTGCAAGGTATTCCACCACTCTACCGAGTAATGAATAATGGGAATATTGACTACACCAATTAACGTCAATATAGATACCGCACGAGAAGCAGTGCGTTTATCTTCAATGGCAGCATACAAACCAATCACGCCCCAATATAAAAATAATAAAAGTAATTCTGATGTTAGACGGGCATCCCAACTCCACCATGTTCCCCACATAGGCTTGCCCCATAAAGAACCAGTAACCAGGGCGAGAAAGGTAAATGCAGCACCTATCGGAGCACTACTAATCAGCAAGACCTCTGCTAATTTTATTCGCCAAACCAATGCTATAAAAGCATACACAGCCATCACAACATATATAAACAATGACATCCAGGCCGCTGGCACATGAATATAAATAATTCGAAAGGCATCACCCTGCTGATAATCTGCCGGAGCAGTTACCAAACCACCATATAAACCATAGACAAAAAGCACGGTAAATAGTGCTATCAACCACGGAAGCATTATTCCAGAAAAGCGATAGAACCATGCTGATGACGCCATGGTGTGGAGCCATTTCATCATTGTGAAACCCCTGTTTTAATAGCTGCAACAATTGCAAACGGTGATAAGGTGAGACTTAAAACACACATCGCAGCAAGCACATAAAGCGGTCCATCTGCTGACATGCCCATTGCTGTTGCATTAACGGCGCTGGTACCAAATATCAATACCGGCACATATAACGGTAGAACAAGTAATGCGAGTAACATCCCATTTTGTGGAATGACTAAGGTTAACGTGGCCACCGTAGCGCCCACAAAAAGCAGCACAGGCGTGCCCAGTAACAAGGTTAAAATCAATGTAACTTGAACATTAAAATCCATTCCTAATGCCGATGCAATGATGGGGGAAAGTAAAATCAAGGGAAATACATTAAGACACCAATGTGCCAATAGCTTAATCATGGCTAACACGATTAATGGTTGCTTCGATAACACCATTAACTCTAGGGTTCCATCATCATATTCGGCTCTAAACACATTCCCCAGCGACATTAAAATAGCCAACAATGCTGCTGTCCAAATAACGCTTGGTGCAATAGTATTCAAAAGTTGCGGAGAAGGACCTACACCCAAAGGGAATAATAAACACACCAAAATAAAAAACAGTAGGGGGTTTAACGCCTCATGCTTGCGACGAAATGCAATTAAGAACTCTCTGCTGATCAATAAATAAAGACTGTGAAATGTAGTCATATGTCTATAACTGCAGCGTATTAATTGTAATGTTTTCAAATTGAACATCATGATGTGATGACATAATCACCATGCCATCATTAGACACATGCTCTTCGACTAAACTCTCAAACAACTTTATTCCTGCTTTATCCAAAGCGCCTTGAGGCTCATCTAAAATCCACAACGCTGCCTGTTGAGTGAGCAAACGAGACAATGCCAACCTTCTTTTCATACCTGCTGAAAATTGTCTAACAGGCGTATTTGCGTACCCTTTTAAACCAACTCGCTCTAATACTGAGTCGATATTGATATCTGTTGATTTTGAAAGGCTTGTTGTTACCTGAATATTTTCTTTTGCCGTTAAACTATCATTAATGCCATTTCGATGACTCAACCAAACCATTTGTTGACTGTATTCTGTTGAAATAGATGTAATGGTTTCATTGTTCCACACAACCTCTCCACTATCGGGACGTCGTAATCCTGACAGTATTTTTAATAGAGTGCTTTTACCACAACCATTTTTTCCCTCAACGACTAAAACCTCTTTTGAACTTAAACTAAAATTCAATTCAGTAAAAAGTTGGCGGTGACCGCGAGAACAATTTATATTTTTTACTTCTAAAATCATGTCTTTCGTAAGAAATGTATCTCTATATGTGCAATAATTGAATATCCGACGTGGGATAAATATACACTAAAACCCAAAATACGTGGTAATATTTACCACGAAAACTATCGATCAGGTCTTAACTTTTGTTAAAAGAAACGTCTCAACCCGCCTTATCTCTTGTCACTGCTCTTAGACGGCAGCTGCGCCCGCTCGTCAAACTTTTAATGAAAAGTGGTATTACCTTTCCATTTTTAGTCGACTTACTGAAAGAGTTATTTGTTGATGTCGCAGAAAAAGACTTCAAACTTAATAACAAAGAACAAACAGATAGCCGAATTAACTTTCTAACAGGTATTCATCGCAAAGACGTCAAACGACTTAGAAGTAATACCTATCAGAAAGATAGTATACCTGACTCCGTCTCACTTGGAGCCCAATTAGTAGCACGTTGGATCGGTACCTCTCAATTTCTAGATAATAATAACAATCCTTTAGCATTACCTCGTCTAATCAAGCATGGTGGTGAACACTCTTTTGAAGCACTTGTTATATCGGTTAATAAAGATATTCGCTCAAGAGCAGTCCTCGATGAATGGCTAGATCTTGGTATTGTCACACTCGATTCTCAAAACAGAGTGCGCCTTAACACTAATGCATTCATTCCAGAAAAAGGCTTCGATGAAAAAGCCTGGTTTTTTGGTGAAAACATGCATGATCATATGGCTGCTTCAAGTCACAATATGCTTGGTGAGAAACCACCTTTTTTAGATCGTGCCGTCTTTTATGATCAACTTAGCCAACAGTCTATTGATGAATTACAACAACTTTCTAAACAAAGTGGCATGCGTCTATTAAGAAAGCTAAATCAACGTGCAATAGAGCTACAATCATTAGATAAAGAGAAAGCAGAAAATCATTTTCGAATGCGGTTTGGTATCTATTTTTTTAATGAAGCCGAACAGTCGAAAGGAAGTGATGATAATGACTAAGCACTTCCACAAATGTATCCAGTTCACTGCAATAATAGTAAGCCTGTTCTGGCTTACTGTCTCAAATATTGCCACAGCAGGGATCTGTGATATTTCTGGGGGAAGTGGTATCGGTGGCACAGGCTCACCAATGCACGGCAGTGGAATAGGAGGTACCGGAGCTGTTGCTCTTAATAGCGGTATCGGTGGCACAGGAAAACCGATCAAAAAAACAGGTACCGGTATTGGTGGTACAGGTTTCGTTATCAATGGCAGTGGTATCGGAGGAACAGGTCAATCGATAGATCACAATGGCGTAGTGATTGGTACTATCACTGGCTTTGGAAGTATTTGTGTTAATGGTATTGAAATTCACTATACAGCTGACACACCTCTACAACGAGGAGGGCAGAATGTTAACCCTGATAGTTCATTTGCCATTGGTCAAGTTGTCGCTGTTGGTGTTTCAGGCCTAGGCAATGAAGTGATAGCGAAAGAAATGCACATCATTCATGCTGCAACAGGCCCCATATCAACCATTGATTTTGTCAAAGGTGAAATTGAAGTTTTAGGTCAAAAAATACATTTCGATATTAACTCACCTTCTTCAAATGAAATACATAATTTACACGTCGGTAGTTATGTTGAAGTCAGCGGATTACGTGATTCAGTCGGGAGTATTATTGCCAGTCGTATTGATGCCACTTCAGAACAAGAAATAGCGTCTCTCCATGGCCCTATAACATCCATATCTAGCGATAGTTTTAATGTTCATGGCGTTAAAGTTCTCACACCATTACCTTCAGGACTATCACTAGGTCAAAATATACTTGTTTCAGGTGGATTAAATACTGATGGTTTCAAAGCAGATGGCATTATTATTCAACAACAAACACTTTCTGCTGAGACAGGTGGTCTAGTCAGTGTCGAAGGGTATCTGGATAATTCCAACACTATTCGTTCAGTAGAAATTGCAGGTAGAACCATTAATATACCGACTGAATTCCAAAAACAAGTCAGCCAAATTCCTAACCATGAAAGAGTCATAGTAACGGGACGCTTAGCTGAAGGTAATATAATTCAGATGGATCATATGATCATCGATATCATCGCAGCTGATATTGAAGACACTCGCCATGAAGATGAACACAATTCTCACGCTAAAAACGAAGTTAAAGAACATGAAGATAGTGATGAGCATAAACCTGAACAGCTTGAGTCTGATGAAATCGATGACCACCAAGAAATAGAATCACCAGACAGTAAGGAGTACGATGAAGATAAGGGTCATGAAATTGAGGAGCATGAAACGCCAGAGGCCCCTGAAGTAGAGGAGCACGAGGCAGCTGAATTTGAAGCGCCCGAAATGCCTGACACCGAGGAGCATGACACGCCTGAGTTTGAAGCACCCGAAATGCCTGACACCGAGGAGCATGACACGCCTGAATTTGAAGCGCCCGAGGTGCCTGAAATCGAGGAAGTTGAAACTCCTGAGTTTGAAGCGCCTGAAGTGCCTGAAATTGAGGACATTGAAACACCCGAGTTTGAAGCACCTGAAGTGCCTGAAATTGAGGAAATTGAAACACCCGAGTTTGAAGCGCCTGAAGTGCCTGAAATTGAGGAAATTGAAACTCCAGAGTTTGAAGTACCTGAAATACCTGAATTTGAAGAACCTGAAGTGCCCGAATTTGAAGTGCCAGAAGTGCCTGAAATTGAGGAGGTCGAAACACCTGAGTTTGAAGCACCAGAAGTACCTGAATATGAATTACCAGAATCTTAAGATTATAGTAACAATATTTCTATATAATGCTCCCAACAAATATTGAATTGATAGGCCAGTAATAATGACCAAAAAACAATACCTTATAACGTTAATGCTCTTATCTCCTTCTACATGGCTATATGCCGACACCTTAAAAGGAGATTTCAGTCTATCAAGCGGTGCCACATACACATCCGGTGAATATGGCGGTACTGAAACAACGGATATGCTTTATATCCCTGTCACACTGAAATACACGCAAGATAAATGGAAGCTAAAATTAACCGTTCCCTATATTAAAATTAAGGGCCCACAGAATGTTATCCGAAATATCGGACAGGTAAGCCAAACAGTAACGACAACGCGTGTTACTAATGAAGGTCTCGGCGATATCAATTTATCAGCTACTTATCGAGTGTTCTATTCTCAACAATCCAAAACATTATTAGATGTAACAGCCAAGGTTAAATTCGGTACTGCCGATGAAGATAAAAACCTAGGTACAGGTGCAAATGACTTTTCAATAGCCGTAGGTGCATACAAGCTATTAGGTGATCTTACCCCCTACGCTACTTTTGGTAGAAAGATCTATGGTGACGCAAGTAATATTGAACTAGATGACGTCTTCTTTGGTTCACTTGGTCTAAGCTATAAACTATCCCAAAAAACCAGTGTCGGTGCTAACCTTTATTTAAAGCAAAAAACAGCAAGTTCACGAGTATCTACCCGTCAAGCTTCAGCTTATAGCAGCTATAAATTAAATTCTGAATGGAAACTACAAACTTACCTCATTGCAGGTCTAAGTGACAACACACCCGACTTCGGGGGTGGATTCTCACTTGCCTATCAATTTGACTAAGACATTACTTAAGCACTTTCTTTAACCATGTTTTTGCAAGCCCATAGTCATCCACCAATTGCATAAGCTCAGGGTCAGCTGATTTCTTAGCTAGGCTAACTGCGTTTTCTTTTTGCTGAGTTCGCTTAACTCTATTGTTATTTGTAGTTGCCATTTAATTAGTCCTAAATGTGTCAACTTATTTTAGGACGGGACACAGAATAAAAAAGGGCGGTTACTTTTAGCAACCGCCCTATCCAAATTTCAGCTTAAATAGCTAATCATTCAATCTGTAACAATTTAGTAAGAGTCTGTCATCCCCGTGAAAATTGGGATCCAACGATACTGGCTATTTTCACTGTCCATAGATTCCCATTTTCATGGGAATGACGACATGTTTCTATCGATAATCTATTAAACCTTAAAGTGTGCTACAACCATCTCTAACTCACTCGCTAGTTTTGCCAGCTCATCACTGCCAAGTGCAATTTGCTCAGAACCACTCATGCTCTCTACAGAAAGATCGGCGATACGTACAATATTACGATTAATCTCTTCAGAAACTAGACTTTGTTCTTCAGAAGCACTGGCAACCTGTGTACTCATATCAGATATCTTAGTGACCGACTCAACAATACGATCAATAGACTCTGTTGCACTACCCGTTGACTCTGCCATCTTCATCGCATGCTTAGTATCAGAGTCCATCACTTCAACCGCTTTATGAGTGTGCGTCTGCAGACTACTCACCATATTCTGAATTTGCTCTGTTGATTCTTGAGTTCTGCTTGCCAATGTTCTCACTTCATCAGCTACCACAGCAAAACCACGACCATGCTCACCGGCACGAGCCGCTTCAATTGCCGCATTCAAAGCAAGAAGATTAGTTTGCTCTGCAATACTCTTGATCACATCTAATACCGTACCGATATCATTACTGTTTTTCTCAAGTTGATGAATCACCTCTGCCGCTTCACCTACTTCACCTGAAAGGTCAGTTATAGATGTAATCGTCGTTGCAATAATATTAGAGCCCTCTTTGGCTTCATGATCAGCAGTATGAGATTCTGCAGCAACTAACTCAGCATTTCTTGCAATTTCTTGTACTGTTGAGGTCATTTCATTCATCGCTGTCGCGATTTGATCTGTCTGCTGTTGCTGTTCCTGAGCGCCAGCACGTGCCTGGTTTGTAGTTGCAGACAACTCTTCAGAGGCTGATGCGAGTAATGAAGCATTTGAACCTAGACTTCTAACAGTCGTATTCAAATGTTTAACCATACTATTTAATGAATTCTCAACTTCTTTTAATTCATCTTCAGTACCGCAATTTACACTAACAGTAAGATCACCATCAGACACTTTTTGAGTTGCTGCTCTTAACTTATGCACTGCTGAAATCATAGACTTATAGAAGCCCATGAATAAATAAATCGCAATAAATAAAGCAATAAAAACAGTCCCTAAAATTGTCATACGGTCATTAGAAAGCGCCGTAACACGTGCTTGAAACAGGCGGTCAAGTACCGGCACTAATGCATCATATACTTTATAGTTCGCCTTAATCGCTTGGGTACCCGTATCAAACATTTTTGTTGAATTGCTGTTAATGAATTCTGCCAACAATAACTCATTTGTCACTTTGTTAGTAAACGTAGTTGTTGCTGACTCTGCCGCTTGTAACAAAGGACTAAGTTCACTTTCAATACTAGGGTTTTCTTTCAAAGCGATCATCATTCCATCTGTTACCGCCTGTGCATTACTATCAATATTCGCGAGTAATGTCCCTAATGCGATTCGTCGCTCTATCGTAGCCACACCACTCGCAGCAGTACCTGAGCTCACAGCTCGTAATTGACCCATGTTCTCAGTCACCTTAGGTAAGCGGTAAACGATAGAGTCCATGATAAAAAACGTATTGATCTCAGGATCGAGTACCAAACCTGATTCATTACTTACCTGTTCAAATAAGTTATAAATTCGAGTAACTAATTGTGTATGTTCTTTTAGGATTTGCGGAGCAGGATCACTAAATGCTCGCTGCTCTAATTCCTTCCATGTCTCTTTAATCTCTGCCCATAGTGCATGTGTATTAAACTCATCACCATACTGTTCATTAATGGTATCTATTGCCGCCATATCGGCAACTATTGCCTTTCTTTTATCGAGGATTTTGCTTTTAAACTGACTAGCACCAAGTAGGTAAGCATTAGTCATACCACGATGTTGTGGAACATGCTGATACATTTGACGTACCGTTTTAATATACTCTAGACCTCGCATTTCTTTCTCTGCTGAGGCAATACCCGCTCCTAACTGACTGAGTAGTAAGCTTATTAATAAGGCAATCGGTATTAAAAATACAACTGAAATCAGTAGCATTTTCTTAGGATAACTTAATTTGTTCATTAACTGTATCGCGGCATTCATACCTTACTTCCTCGCTTCAAAATATAACTCAATGGTGTCACTAAGACTTGTACCTGCAATAAGCAAGCCTAAAACACCAACCACGCAATGAATGTCCCTCATCACTTGCTACTTGTACCATTAGAGTGATGTTACGCTTTTTTCATTCCCAAAACAAAAAGGCAATAAGTAACGAGTACTTATTGCCTTCCTTGGTCAAACTATCCAATATTGTTTAGAACTTAACTTGGCCATAAACCCAGAACTTTTCAGTATCAACTCGCTTGTTCTTAGCAATAGTCTGAGCATCATTAAACTCACCATCACCATTATAGTCTGCATATTTCACACCGAGTGTATAATGTTCTTTAAATGTTTTTTGAACCAAAATATCAAATTCAGACCCGGCATCTAAACTGCCTTTATCTGTTTCAAAATCATGGTACACAGCAACAACTTTAGCACCTAATACGTTACCAACAACAGTAACATAAATATCTTCTAAACCTTCTTTCGGTGTAGCTAAGAACATATCACCCCAGCCTTGGAAAGCATGGTTTGTGCCAAAAGGTGTTGCAAAACTATCTGTGCCATCACCTTCTTGCATTTCATAAGATACTTTTGCTAACCAACCTTTATATTTACCACCTACTTCAGCCAAATAGTAGTTTTGGTCATCCATGGTGCCATCTTTATAATCGTTTTGGTTTGCGATCTCAGCAGTATAGATAAGTTTAAAATCTTCAGAAAGTGGTACACCACCACTTAAACGAGCACCAATCGTTTTAGATGATGCTGTAGCGTTATCATCATAATCAAGAAAGTAACCGTAACCTTCTAATTTGCCAAAAGACAAGCCAGAGTATTGGATATTCACTAAGTGCGTATCCATATCAATTTGGCCATCTTTGATAACGGCTGTTTCTTTATCATCACCAAAAATAGTATTTTGCTTATTAATATAAGCATAGCTAATTTGAGTGTTCTCAAATGAATTGTTTGATACTGTTAAGCCATCATATGACTGATGATTTTGACGCCATAAGACATTACCCACAAAACGATGGAAAGGTGCTTTACGATAGGTTATTTCTTGACGACCTAATTTAAACTCAGTATCAAAACCATTGTATTGCAAATACGCTTGATTGATTTCAGTGTTTTCTGGATCAGCAATCACTGCACGATCAGCATGTGCAGAATGCACTGTGTCATTGTAATCATCTTGGCCCAAGTCTGAAATATCTTCAATTTCAGCAGAGAGTTTAAAGCCATGGAAATCACCCGTTGTATAACCTAAGGTTGTACGAACGGTAAATGCATCAGCATCTTTCTTACCGTCTTGTTCAACACCTTCATAACGTGCACGTGCTGAAAAACTCACTTTACCACCCGTTAAGGCTTCAAAGAATGCATCTTCAGCCATAACACTTGGCGCTGAAGAAAATAAACCTATACTTGCAGCTAGAACCGTTAATTTATATGTATGTTTCATTTTTTCCCCTACCTTTTTAAAATAATAACCTTCAAATTCTTAATGTCGATCTAAACCCGCTTCTTTCGCACCTTCTTCCCAGCCTTCAGGTAATTGGTGAGCGATCCCCATATGGCAATCTATACAGGTTTTACCTTGTTCAATATTTACTGAATGCTGCTTAACGGCACGTTGACCTTGCTCAACAAAGTCCATTGATTCATAGTCATGACAGTTACGACATTCTATCGAGTCAGATGCTTTCATTCGTTTCCATTCACGCGTAGCAATATGTAAACGTTCAGCTTCAAACTTCTCCGGTGTATCAATCGTCCCCATCAACATATGGTAGACCTCACGAGAAGCTTGGATCTTGCGTACAATTTTAGGACCCCAATCTTTTGGCACATGACAATCAGGACAGGTTGCCCTAACACCGGTACGATTGCTGTAATGTATTGTTTCTTTGTACTCTTCAAACACATTGTCTTTCATCTCATGACATGAAATACAAAAGTTCTCATCATTGGTTGATTCTAAGGCCCAGTTAAAACCACCCCAAAATACAACACCAGCAACAAAACTACCGATAATAGTGACCGTTAATAACGGTTTAATTCTTTTTACAATAAAATTAATCATGCTCTGCTCACTTATTTATCTGATACTGCTGATAGCGGTTTAAAGTTATTACCTACTAATGGTTTTGCATTCGCCTGTGGCACATGACATTGCTGACAGAAGTAACGACGCTTTGATACTTCTGCTAGTGCATTACCATCACGATCTTCAAAATGTGTTTGGCTAATTTTAGTAGCACCTGATGCTTTATAGTTTTTCCAACTATGACATGACATGCACTTATTCGACTTTAAGTTAACTCGATAGCCTTTAATACTATGTGGAATTAGTGGTGGTTGCTGAATGTAGTTACGCTCAATTGGATCACCATCTTTTGCCATTTTCTTTACCGTTGCATCCTGAGACATTCCTTCAAGATCATGACTACCTCGTAATGAATCAATACTTTCCTCAGCAAATGTAATGCTGGAGAATGCCATTAATAGTGTAAGAAATAGAGTTTTCATGATTGAGCCTCCGGGCTACTATTTTTAATTATAATTTTATCTGCATATCTACTCGAGATATGAAATACATCTTCACTGCATACATCAATACAACGTGCACAATTAGTGCAATTAGCTGCTGTAATAACAGGATTACCTGATCCTTTTAGTGCAGGCCGAATGACTTGTGGTTCAGGGCATACCTGAAAACAGTCCATACAATCGTTACATGCTTCACGGTTATCCGCCGTAATTCTTAACTGACTTACTGTACCAATGACGCTATAGAAGGCGCCGACAGGACAAAGTCTTCCACACCAGGCACGATTACTGACTAACAAATCGAATAAGAAGATGAATAAAATCACACTCCACCCCATACCTATAGCAAATAGTATGCCTCTATGCAGTATTGATACTGGATTAACGAGTTCCCATGCAATACTGTGCGTTACAAATGCCACTATCAATGTTGCTGCCAATAGCCAATAACGAACATTTTTATCTATTGCTGTTCCTGCACCTTTAATCCCTAACTTTCGGCGTAACCAACTTGCCGTATCTGTCACTATATTAACGGGACAGACCCATGAACAATAACTACGCCCGCCTACCAGTACATAAAATACTGTCACAATAGCCGCACCGAGCAACGCTGTTGAGTGTGGCACTGCCCCAGCAACAACGGTCTGTAACAAAACATAGGGATCGGTTAGCGGTAATATATCTAAGGTTAAACTACTCGCTAGGTTACCTTTAACAAACCAAAGGCCAAATACAGGCCCCAGCAAAAACAGCCCCAAAATACCTAACTGGCTAACGCGTCTTAATATTAGCCACTGGTGTGTTTTCCACCAGCCCTTTTTCTCAATAGCTTCTAATCCAATAGTATGTTGCTGGGCCATTAGTCTGTCGCCTTACGGTTTAAGGTCGACAATGGATCGGCAGCAAATGGCGTTGAATTTTTCGGATTTTGAATTAAACCTTCACCTTCATAATCATAGCTTTGACCTTCAGGCAGATTATATTGATGTTCTAAATCTGGTGCGACAAGTGACTTTCCAGCTTGACCTTTTTCATCCCAACCTAATTTGTAGTGGGATTGCATTTGGCCTTTCGCTAAATCAAAAGGTAATACTTTCACTGCCGCTTCTTCTAAAATACACGCCTCTTCACACTTACCGCAGCCAGTGCAGCTATCAGAATGTACAACAGGAATAAAACGACTGTGTTTACCTGTTCTATCTATATGTTCCATCTCAACAGTTATTGCTTCACCTCGAACTGGGCAAACATTGAAACAAACTTCACAACGTAAACCTTGAAAGGCAATACATTCTTCTTGATCAATAATAGCTGCCAATCCCATACGTGCATCATCAATATCTGTTAACTCATGATCAAGTGCGCCTGTCGGACAGGCTTTGACACAAGGGATATCTTCACACATTTCACACGCCGCTTCTCGTGCAACAAAGAATGGCGTTCCGATTGTAACTTGGTCACCAATCGTTGCTAAACTCAGTGTTGGATAGGGGCAATCATTGACACACAAACCACAACGCACACAGGCAGACAGAAAATCCTCTTCATCCAATGCACCAGGCGGACGTAAAGCAGTTGCAGGCAATGCACTGGTTTGTCTAGCATAGCCAGCCAAGCCAAGTGCAAACGCACTGCCTACCGTTGCCCCACGAGCAAGGTTGATTAGAAATTTTCTGCGTGCCGGAGCACTTGCCTGTTTCACGTTTAAGTCCTAGTACTACGCCTTAACGATTTTAACTGCACATTTTTTATAGTCAGTTTCTTTCGATAATGGATCGGTTGCATCGAGTGTCACTTTATTAATCAGGCGACTTGCATCAAACCAAGGTACAAAGATCAAACCACGAGGTGGTTTATTACGACCACGGGTTTCAACCATTGCAGTGATTTCACCACGACGAGAGATAACTTTAGCGTTTAATCCACGACGCAAACCACGTGCTTTTGCATCTTCTGGGTGCATGTAGATAACCGCATCAGGTACTGCACGGTATAACTCTGGAACACGACGCGTCATAGAACCAGAATGCCAATGCTCTAATACACGGCCTGTTGATAACCACATATCGAACTCTTCATCTGGGCTTTCAGCTGCTGGCTCATAGGGTGCAGTGATTATATTGGCACGACCATCTTTATTGCCATAGAAACGGAACGTCTCGCCTTTAGGCACATAAGGGTCATAACCTTCACGGTAACGCCATAATGTTTCTTTACCATCCACCACAGGCCAACGTAGTCCACGCACTTGATGATAAACATCAAATGGTGCTTGTTCATGACCTTTTTTCGGACCTTCTAATTGAAAACGGCGGTATTCTTCAAACAGACCTTTTTGAATGTAATAACCAAAGTCATCTAACTCATGATTACCGTATTCATTGCCCGCTGTATCAGTTACTTTATCAACCTTAAATTGATCAACCTCACCATTAGCATATAACACCTCATACAATGTTTTACCTTTGTATTCAGGTGATGCAGCTAATAGTTCTTCCGTCCAAACATCTTCCATTTGGAAACGTTTAGAGAACTCAACCATTTGCCATAAATCAGATTTTGCATCACCGGGTGCACTGACTTGCTCACGCCAGAACTGTGTACGACGCTCTGCATTACCGTAAGCACCTTCTTTTTCTGTCCACATTGCTGTTGGTAAGATTAAATCAGCAGCTTGAGCAGAAACAGTTGGGTATGGGTCAGAAACAACAATAAAGTTATCAGGATTACGCCAGCCAGGGTATGTTTCTTCATTCATATTTGGCGCAGCTTGCATATTGTTATTACACATAACCCAGTAACAATTTAACTTACCGTCTTTCAACATACGACTTTGTAATACAGCATGATAGCCTGGCTTACCAGGTACAGTACCTTCAGGTAGTTTCCAAATCATTTCAGCAAAATCGCGATGTGATTTTTTCTTAACCACATAGTCAGCAGGTAGACGATGTGAGAATGTACCCACTTCACGAGCAGTACCACATGCTGATGGCTGACCTGTTAATGAAAAAGGACTATTACCCGGTTCTGAAATCTTACCCATTAATAAATGAATGTTATAAATCAGACCGTTAGCCCACACGCCACGTGTATGCTGGTTAAAGCCCATGGTCCACAATGAAGTGATTTTACGATTTGGGTCAGCGTACAGTTTGGCCAAGCGTTCCAATTTTTCGGGTGGCACCCCAGAAATTTCAGCAGCATACTCCAATGTATAAGGTTTTAAAGTCTCGGCATATTCTTCAAAACTAATTTTGCTGAGTTTACCTTTATCCTCATTTTCAGCCGCTTGCTGTAATGGATGTTCGGGACGCAAACCATAACCGATGTCAGTAGGTGTTTTATTGAAGTTAACGTGTTTATCTATAAAGTCCTGCTTATACGCTTTATTTTCAACAATGTAATTGGCAATATAGTTTAAAATCGCCAAATCAGTTTGCGGTGTAAACACCATACCGTTATCGGCTAATTCAAAACTACGATGTTTAAAGGTTGATAAAACATGTACTTCACAGCCTTCTTTGCTCAACCGAGTATCGGTGATCCTCGACCATAAGATAGGATGCATTTCAGCCATGTTTGAACCCCACAAAACAAAGGCATCAGCATGTTCAAAGTCGTCATAACACCCCATAGGTTCATCCGAACCGAAAGCACGAATAAAGCCCCCCACAGCAGAAGCCATGCAATGACGAGCATTGGGATCAATGTGATTAGACCTAAAACCAGCTTTGTATAATTTAGAAGCAGCATAACCTTCCCATACCGTCCACTGACCGGAGCCAAACATACCCACTCGTGATGTTAACTCTTCAGCGGGTTTGCCTTTGTTTTCTTCCATGCTGCGTTTAAGAGATACCTTCCACTTATCCGCCATGATATCGAAGGCTTCATCCCAACTTACAGGCTCAAAATCACCCTTTTTATCAAACTTGCCATCCGTTTTCCTTAATAATGGCTGAGTCAGACGATCCTGTCCGTACATGATCTTAGATAAAAAATAACCTTTAATACAATTTAAACCTCGGTTTACTTCACCTTCAGGATCACCTTGCGTTGCAACGACTTTGCCATCTTTAACCCCAACTAATACCGAACAACCTGTGCCACAAAACCGGCAAGGTGCTTTATCCCATCGAATTGCATCTTTTTGATTTGTCACAGCCGCACTAGCAACTGGCATAGTTATGCCTGCAGCAGCAGCCGTGGCTGCAATGGCATTAGTCTTTATAAAATCACGACGGTTTAATTTCATTACTAACGTCTCCTAAACGCTATAGCCTATTCAGCATGTTCGTAGATGAGATTGGCTGACAGTACATTGGGAATTGCATTAAAAGCGGACAAGGAATCTGACAATGAAGCTTCGCCCACTCGTTCAACTGTGACGATAAGACGGTGTTCAGGTGTAACGAGATGCACATCAACCCCTGGCATAGCAAGCAACTGAGATTCAACTTCTTGAGAAAAGTTAGGTTTGACGCTAATTAGGACCCCACAGATTTCAATCTTATTATCTTGCATAAAACCTCCCTCAGCCCTCTTTAGTTAGAAAGTATTTAACGTAGATTTAATTCTAAATGAGTTCTCTAATTTTACTTATGATCTGGATCAGTATTTTGTTGAATTGCAATTGCTTGTGATGGACATACACTAATACAAGCACCACATCCTGTGCAATTATCTGCACTTAAACTTGGGGAAGAAACACCACCTATTTTTGGAATAAACTTAATCGCTGAAACGTCACAACATTCCTCACAGCTACGACAAATAATCTGCTGGTTTGTTATACAGGCATCCATATTAATCGTGGCTTTGATCAGCCAAGGCTGTTCACTAAAATTTTTAGCTAAAGCACCAGATTCACAGGCATCAACACAACGTTCACAAAAGGTACATTCGCCTTTAGTAAAGTCAATATAAGGATAACGGCCACGTCCAAGTACAATAATATTCTCAGGGCATGCCTGCTCACAGGCACGACACTCAGTCGTGCAGGAGGCTATAAATTCTTGTTCCATAACAGACCAAGGTGGGCGGATCGGCAATTTTTTCCAACGACCTTGAAGAAACGCTACACGAGAAATAGTTGTTGTTTTATCTATCATCGAAATCGATTTTAGGAATTTTTCCTAGGTGGTACTAAAAAATTCACAATAGCACAAATGGTATCATTCAATTTAGTGATGAACGGAAATTAAAGCAAGGGACTTGCTTGCCTATACTTTTTTGATTTATAGAGTAAATGTGAATGAGATACTTTGAGATGGAAAGCATTTGGAAAAACAGCTATCTGTTTATGCTGCTCTTTATCTCATTAATTAATCCGACACTAGCCGAACAGTCCTCATCTCAATTAAATGATGAGTTAATTGAGTCCTTACAACAAGGCGGCTATGTCATTTACTTTCGTCACACAGAAACCGACCACGATAAGCATGGCGTTTTCCCTGTAGATCTTAGCAGCTGTGATCTACAGCGTCCCTTATCTGATTCAGGTCGACAACGGGCAACTTTAATCGGTCAGGCTTATAAACAGCTGAATATACCTCTTGGACTCATTATAAGTAGTCCGTATTGTAGAACCAACGATACTGCAATGCTAGCTTTTGGGCGTACTGAAACAGATCACTCTCTCGCCTCCTCATATGGCATGAATCAACAAGGACGGGAGAAAAGGGCCCA